>Ga0335078_10000367_pt1 | contig 71155 bp, 60 predicted proteins | sample Lox_Sample_32_FD_206711 | JGI IMG/M metagenome (GOLD analysis project Ga0335078, IMG submission 206711) | Soil microbial communities from Loxahatchee National Wildlife Refuge, Florida, United States - Lox_Sample_3.2 | ecosystem: Environmental > Terrestrial > Soil > Wetlands | place: USA...
CTCATTCCAGCTGGCTGGGATCACGCTGCACGCGCCGTCCTGGTACGCCGTGCTTTTGCTGCCCTCTTTCCTCATCTACCTCGTGACCATGGTGGGCGAAACCAACAGGCTTCCCTTCGACCTGCCGGAGGGCGAGGGCGAGATCGTCGGCGGCTTCCATACGGAGTACTCGTCGTTGAAGTTCGCGCTGTTCTACCTTGCCGAGTACATCAACATGACCACTGTGGCCGCCCTCGCGACAACGCTGTTCCTCGGTGGGTGGCGGGCGGTATGGCCCATCACGATCTGGCCCGGCGCCAATAGCGGATGGTGGCCGATGCTGTGGTTCCTGGTGAAGTTGCTCATCCTCTTGTTCGCGTTCGTCTGGCTTCGTGGCACCTTGCCTCGCGTCCGCTATGACCAGCTGATGAAGCTCGGCTGGAAGATTCTCATCCCCATCGGGCTCGCCTGGATCCTGCTGGTCGCCTCGGTGCGGTCGATCCACCGGGCCGGCACCGGGCCGGTGCCCTACTTCATCGCCGGGCTGGTCTTCGTGGTGCTCTTCGCGCTGTGGTGGGCATGGGACGCCGGCGTACAGCGACGGCGGTCGGCGGACGAGGCGCGGCAGGCGGCGGATATGGCCGCCATGGAAAGAGACCCGATGGCCGGCGGTTTCCCTGTTCCACCCTTCGATCTTCCCCATTATCACGGCGTCGGCGTGCCACCGTCTCCCGGCGCCGGCCTGCCAGGCGGCATGCCCGCCGGGCCGGTCGGCGGCACCCACGGTGGCGATGCGACCAGCGGCGCAGCGAAGGAGGTGACCGGTGCTTGATTTCCTCCTGAATCCGGTCAAGGGATTCGGTGTCACCTTCCACGAGATGTTCAAGAAGGTCGACACCGTCCAGTACCCGGAGGCAAGGCACCCTGCCGCGCCGCGCTTCCACGGACGGCACCAGCTCAATCGATGGCCGGACGGGCTGGAGAAGTGCATCGGATGTGAGCTGTGCGCGTGGGCCTGCCCGGCCGACGCCATCTACGTCGAGGGCGGTGACAACAGCCAGGACGAGCGCTACTCGCCCGGCGAGCGGTACGGTCGCGTCTACCAGATCAACTACCTGCGGTGCATACTGTGCGGGCTGTGCGTAGAAGCATGCCCCACCCGTGCGCTCACCATGACCGGCGAGTACGAACTCGCCGATGACAACAGGGAGAGCCTCATCTGGACCAAGGAACAGTTGGTCGCCCCGCTCGAGCAGGGGATGGAGGCACCTCCGCACCCGATGCGCCTAGGCTCGGATGAGAAGGACTACTACGATCTCGGCCGGGCCGGCGTCACCGGGCACGCCCCCAGCAACCCGCCACCTGAGGGCCCGGCGTGAGCGGCATGCAGTTGCACCTCGTCGTGGCACAGTCCACGGCATCGAGCAACGGTGAGGAGGTGACGTTCTGGCTGCTCGCGGTGCTGTCCGTGCTCGCCGCACTGGGGATGATCGTGGCCCGCAAGGCCGTGCATTGCGCGATGCTGCTCGCGGTGGTGATGCTTTCGCTCGCCGTGCTTTACGCGACGCAGGGCGCGCCATTCCTCGCCTTCGTCCAGGTAATCGTCTACACCGGCGCGGTGCTGATGCTTTTCCTGTTCGTAATGATGCTGGTCGGCGTGAGTGCCTCCGATTCGCTGGTGGAGACGATCAAGGGGCAGCGGCTGGCGGCCGGGTTCGCGGGGATCGCCCTGGTCATCCTGCTGCTCGCGACCGTCGGCCATGCCGCCCTCGGCGGCGTCACCCGGGTCGGTGCCGCTTACGGATCAGCGAACCTCACATCCATCGCTCGCTTGATCTTCACCAAGTACGTGTACGCATTCGAAGTAACGAGCGCCCTGCTGATCACAGCGGCGCTTGGCGCCATGGTGCTCGCCCACCGGGAGCGCACGACGCCCAAGCCGACTCAGCGAGAGCTCGCCAAGCGCAGGCTGGCCGGCGCTCACCCGACACCGCTACCAGGTCCTGGCACCTATGCGCGCCATAACGCCGTGGACAGGCCAGCCCTGCTGCCCGATGGCCGGGTGTCGGAACTGTCGGTGAGCCCGGTGGTCACGGGCCGCCGCACCGGCGGCCCGGCGGAGGGTCCGATGCTCCCTGCCGGGCGCCCCGCAGGGGCGCGCCCTGCGACAGCCCCCGCGGCACTGCCTACGGCACCCGTTGCGGCACAGGCAGACCCTGGCCACCACGATCGGGCTAACCCGCCGCCGGACGGCGAGGACGGCGAGGACGGCGAGGACGGCGGGGTGGAGACGCCATGAGCCCGGCACACTACATCGCGCTTTCTGCGATCCTGTTCGTCATCGGCGGCGTCGGCGTGCTAATCCGCCGCAACGCGATTGTCATCTTCATGTGCGTGGAGCTCATGCTCAACGCGGCGAATCTCGCGTTTGTCGCGTTCGCGCGGATGCATCACAACCTGGACGGCCAGGTCATTGCCTTCTTCGTGATGGTGGTGGCAGCGGCAGAGGTCGTGGTGGGGCTGGCGATCCTGATGGCAATGTTCCGGACCCGCAGGTCCGCGTCGGTGGACGACGCCAACCTGCTCAAGTACTGAGGAGAGGCAGTGACAGGCTCACTTGCCGCGGCGTCCGCCGCTGCGCCGACGGCGACACTGCCCGCGCACGGCATCCAGTCGCTGGCCTGGCTGCTGCTCGCGTTCCCGGTGGCGGGTGCGGCCGTGCTGCTGCTGGCCGGGCGGCGCGCCGATCGCTGGGGGCACCTTTTCGGCTGCGTCACGGTGCTCGCGGCGTTCTGCTACGGGGTGTTCGCCTTCGTCGCGCAGCTCGGCTACCCGGCGTCGCGGCGCAGCAGGGACCTGAACCTGTACACCTGGATCTCCGTGGGCAGGTTCCACGTCAACCTCGGCCTGCTGCTCGACCCGCTGTCGATGTGCTTCGTGCTGCTGATCACCGGGGTAGGATCGCTGATCCTCATCTACTCGATCGGTTACATGGCGGGCGACCCGGACCGGCGGCGCTTCTTCGCGTACATGAACGTTTTCATCGCGGCGATGCTGCTGCTCGTGCTCGCCGACAACTATCTGGCGCTCTACGTCGGCTGGGAGGGCGTTGGCCTCGCCTCCTACCTGCTCATCGGGTTCTGGCAGTTCAAGCCGACCGCGGCAACGGCGGCGAAGAAGGCGTTCGTGGTCAACCGGGTGGGTGACGCCGGCCTGACGCTCGCGATCCTGCTGATGTTCGCGACGTTCGGCACGGTCTCATTCAGCGGCGTCTTCGGCAGCGTCGGCGGGGCCGGCCAGGGTGTCACCACCGCGCTCGGGCTGCTGTTGCTGCTCGGCGCTTGCGGCAAGTCCGCCCAGCTTCCGCTGCAGTCGTGGCTGCTCGACGCGATGGAAGGCCCGACACCTGTGTCGGCCCTGATCCACGCGGCGACGATGGTGACCGCGGGCGTGTACCTGATCGTCCGCTCGAACCCGATCTACGCGCTTTCTGCCGACGCCCGGCTCGCGGTTACCGTGGTCGGGGCGGTCACGCTGCTCTTTGGCGCGATCATCGGATGCGCTAAGGACGACATCAAGAAGGCGCTGGCCGGCTCCACCATGAGCCAGATCGGCTACATGTTCCTCGGCGCCGGGCTTGGCCCTCCCGGATATGCCTACGCGATCGCGCTGCTGCTCGCCCACGGGTTCTTCAAGGCCTGCTTGTTCCTCGGCGCGGGTTCGGTAATGCACGGCATGAACGACGAGGTAAACATGCGCCGCTACGGGGCGCTCGCGCGGCTGATGCCGATTACCCTCGCCACCTTCGGCATCGGCTACCTCGCGATCATCGGCATGCCGCCGTTCTCCGGGTTCTTCACCAAGGACGCGGTCATCGAGGCCGCCTTCGACAAGGGCGGCACGTCGGGACTCCTCCTGGGCGGGGCGGCCTTGCTCGGCGCGGGCATCACCGCCTTCTACATGACCCGGGTGATGTTCATGACCTTCGCCGGCAAGCCCCGATGGGATCCTGACGTGCACCCGCACGAGTCGCCGCCGGTGATGACCTGGCCGATGATCTTGCTGGCTATCGGCTCGGTCGTCGAGGGCTGGTTCCTGATCGTGAACAGCCGCCTGGCGGATTTCCTGGCCCCTGTCGTACCGCCGCCGCCGCGTCCTGACAAGATCATCTCTCCCTACGGGTTTGCCGCGCTCGGCATGCTGGTGGTCGGGTTCCTGATCGCGTGGGCCATGTACGGGCGCCGTGAGGTGCCGCGGACGGCGCCGGCGGGCCACTTCCCGACCGTCGCCGCGCGCAAGGATCTCTATGGTGATGCCGTCAACGAGTCGGTCCTGATGCGGCCAGGCCAATGGCTCACCCGGCTGTCCGTGTACTTCGACAACCGGGGTGTCGATGGCCTGGTCAATACGCTGGCCGCGGCCGTGGGTGGCACGTCAGGGCGGGTGCGCCGGATTCAGACCGGCTTCGTCCGCTCGTACGCACTGTCGATGTTCCTCGGCGCCGCGCTCTTCGTCGCCGCAATGCTCCTGGTGAGGCTGTAACAGCGATGAGAATCCTCTGTCGACCTTCCTCGGGGCCGACCGCCCGAGGGAGGCAGATGACATGAGCGGCTTTCCGTGGCTTACCGTCATGGGCGCAATCCCCCTGGTCGGCGCGCTGGTGATCGCTGCCATCCCCAACCCGGCCGGGATCGCCCAGGCTGATCGAGATGCGCGTGCCCTGCTAGCCAAATGGTTCGCGCTGGTATTCACCCTGGCAACGCTGGCGATCGCGATCGTGGTGGCGGTCCGGTTCAAGCCTGGCGGTCCGCAGTTCCAGTTCACCGAGATCTACAGCTGGATCCCGCAGTTCGGCGTGCATTACGCGGTTGGCGTGGACGGCATCGCGCTCGTCCTCGTCCTGATGTCCGTTGTGCTGATGCCGATCGTGGTGCTCGCCTCGTGGAACGACGCGGACGTCGGCAAGCGCAGCGTGAAGACCTACTTCTCGTTGATGCTGGTGCTCGAGACGATGATCATTGGTGTCTTCGTGGCGACCGATGTCTTCCTCTTCTACGTCTTCTTCGAGGCCATGCTTATCCCGATGTACTTCATGATCGGGAGCTTCGGCGTTGGCCAGCGGCAGTACGCGGCGGTGAAATTCCTGCTCTACAGCCTGCTTGGCGGCCTGCTGATGCTGGTGGCCATCATCGCGCTCTACGTCTACTCCGCCCATGGCGGCGCCAAGGGCACGTTCCTGTTCACCGACCTCACCCACCTGACGCTGAGCCTGCCCGTGCAGAAGTGGCTCTTCCTGGGATTTTTCGTCGCCTTCGCGATAAAGGCGCCGCTGTGGCCGTTCCACACCTGGCTTCCCGACGCGGCGACCGCCGCTCAGCCCGGCGCCGCGGTGGTGCTTGTCGGCGTGCTCGACAAGGTCGGCACCTTCGGCATGTTGCGCTATTGCCTGGAGCTGTTCCCCGCGGGGGCGAGATATTTCACCCCGCTGGTAATCACGCTGGCCGTGATCGGCATCCTGTACGGAGCGATCGTCGCGATCGGGCAGACCGACATGAAGCGGCTGATCGCGTACACGTCCGTATCGCACTTCGGGTTCATCGCGCTCGGCATCTTCGTGCTCACCACTCAGGGACAGTCAGGCGCGACCCTCTATATGGTCAATCACGGCTTCGCTACCGGCGCGCTCTTCCTGATCGCGGGCTTCCTGATCACCCGGAGGGGATCGCAGCGGATCGCGGATTACGGCGGTGTGCAGAAGGTGGCGCCGATTCTGGCGGGGCTTTTCCTCCTTGCCGGCCTCGCCACACTTTCGCTGCCCGGGCTGAGCACCTTCGTCAGCGAGTTCCTCGTGCTTGTCGGAACCTTCACCCGTTACAAGGTGCCTGCCGTATTCGCCACCCTGGGGATGATCCTCGCCGCGATCTACATCCTGTGGATGTACCAGCGCACGATGAACGGCCCCACCCGCGAGGAGGTCAAGGGGATGCCCGACCTCAAGGCCCGCGAGCTATGGGCCGTGGGCCCGCTGGTCGCATTGATCATCGCGCTTGGTGTCTACCCGCAACCGATACTCAACATCATCAATCCCGCCGTCAGGCACACCATGACGCAGATCCACGCCACTGATCCGCCCCCCACGGTGAGCAGGCCGGCCGGGTCGGCGGGCGTGAAGGGAGCCACTCCGTGATGGGGACACTTGCGGCGGCCGCTCCGATCGCGCCCCCGCATATCGAGTACTTCCAGCTGTCCCCGATGCTCGTGGTGTTCGGTGCCGCGGTGGCGGGTGTGCTCGTGGAAGCGTTTGCGCCACGCCGCATCCGCCGTTCGGTGCAATTGGTGATTTCGCTTGCCAGCCTTGCCGCCGCGTTCGTCCTCACGGTGGTCATTGCGAGCTCAAGCAGCCTGTTCGGCGATCATAAGCCGGGGCACATCGCAGCCATGGGCGCGGTCGCGGTCGACCGGCCGACGCTGTTCATCCAGGGCACAATCATCATCCTTGCCCTGATCAGCGCGCTGCTTGTCGGGGAGGGCTCGCACGACGCCGGCGCGTTCGCGGCTCAGGCGGCCGCGATCCCCGGTAGCCCGGAGGAGCGCGAAGGGCTGCTCGCGGGGATCTCGCACACCGAGGTGTATCCGCTGATGCTCTTCGCTGTCGGTGGCATGCTGCTGTTCCCAGCGGCGAACGACCTGCTCACCATGTTCGTCGCGCTCGAGGTGCTGTCACTTCCCCTGTACCTGCTGTGCGGGCTGGCACGGCGGCGCAGGCTCCTTTCCCAGGAGGCTGCGGTCAAGTACTTCCTGCTCGGCGCCTTCTCGTCGGCGTTTTTCCTCTACGGGATCGCCCTGTTGTACGGATTCGCTGGGTCGGTCAGGCTGTCCGACATCGCGACCGCCGCGGCCTCGAACACCTCAAATACCACGCTGCTCGCGGGCGGGATCGCACTGCTCGGCCTGGGCCTCTTGTTCAAGATCGGAGCCGTGCCCTTCCAGGCGTGGAAGCCGGATGTGTACCAAGGCGCGCCCACTCCGATCACCGCCCTGATGGCCTCGTGCACGGTGGTGGCCGCGTTCGGCGCGGTACTGCGCGTGTTCTACGTCGCCTTCGGCACGCTGACCTGGGACTGGCGTCCGATCTTGTGGACAATAGCCATCCTCACCATGGTCGTGGGCGCGGTGATCGCGATCACCCAGACGGACGTCAAGCGGTTGCTCGCCTACTCGTCGATCGCACACGTGGGGTTCATCCTCACCGGTGTGATCGCCGCCACCACGGCGGGACTGTCGGCCTGCCTGTTCTATCTCGCCGTTTACGGTTTCACCACGATCGGGGCGTTCGCCGTGGTGACGCTGGTGCGCGACACCACGGGAGAGGCGGTCCACTTGTCCCGATGGGCGGGCCTCGGCAAGCGCTCACCAATGGTGGCCGGGATCTTCGCGTTCTTCCTGCTCGCCTTCGCCGGCATTCCGCTCACGAGCGGGTTCACCGGCAAGTTCGCGGTCTTCCAGGCGGCGATCGCGGCAGGAGCGACCCCACTCGTCATCGTCGGCGTGCTGAGCAGCGCGGTAGCCGCGTTCTTCTACGTCCGTGTGATCGTGCTGATGTTCTTCTCGGAGCCTGCGGTTGACGGCCCTACGGTGGTCGTGCCAAGCGCCCTGACGGCAAGCGCCGTCGGGATCGGGGTGCTGGCCACGCTGGTATTCGGAGTGGCGCCTGAGCCGCTGCTCAACCTGGCGAATCATGCCGCCAGCCAGTTGTTCGTCCGCTGAGCGCAGCTCAGCTATGGACACCAGCGCCTTGGCACAGCCATACGATCATCTTGACGGGCCGCCCGCGCCTGATGAGACTGATGCGCAGGTCCTGGCGGTCGGCCGGCACCGGTAGAGCTCCCGAGCGGCGTATCGCCTTCGAGCGCCCCGGATGATCTCCTTGAGCCGACGCTTGCCGACGGCTCCGGCGGCGGTGACAAACGATGGGCCATCGTGGGGTCAATCCTGACGCCTGATGGGCCATCGTGTGCCACCGGCCGCAGGCGGGGGCCGGGGAATGCGCAGTAGCGCCACAACCTTGAGAATGGTGTGTTAGGAGGTAGCTCGGACGACGTTGCTCGGCCCAACTGTCCGCGCGACACCTGACAGCATGCATAGATAACTGGGAGCCTGCGTGATCACTGCCTTCCCTGCGGACCTTCGCGACGGTGCGCTCGCCGCCGAGGTCCTGAGCGGGCTCGATCAGGTGGAGGAGGCGCTCCAGGACGTTGCCAGCCGCGTAGACGGCGTGCTTGCCGATGCCGCACGGCACCTGATCGACGCTGGTGGGAAGCGATTTCGGGCAACGCTCGTGCTGCTTTCCGCGCAGTTCGGTGATGCCACGGCGCCGAAGGTCGTCCCTGCGGCGGTGGCGATCGAACTGACGCACCTCGCCACCCTGTACCACGACGACGTCATGGACGAGGCGGTTATGCGCCGCGGCCATTCGTCGGCGAATTCGCGCTGGGGCAACATGGTCGCGATCCTCACCGGCGACTTCTTGTTCGCCTGTGCGTCACGGATCCTGGCGGATCTTGGCAGCGACGCGATCAGGATTCAGGCCGAGACCTTCATCCGGCTTGTCAACGGTCAGGTCGCGGAGACGGTCGGCCCGCGCCCAGGTCAGGATCCGCTCGAGCACTACCTATGTGTCGTGGCGGACAAGACCGCCTCGCTGATCGCGACGGCGGGCCGCTTCGGCGCCATGTTCGGCGGTGCACCGCCCGCCGTGGTGCGCCATACCGAGGCCGCGTGCGACGCGCTCGGCATGGCATTCCAGTTGTCGGACGACATTCTCGACGTGGCGAGCGAGTCGATCGAGTCAGGCAAGACGCCAGGCACCGACCTGCGCGAGGGCGTCCAAACGCTCCCAGTGTTGCACGCGCTGCGTTCAGCGAAGCCTGATGGCAGCCGGCTGCGTGAGCTGCTGAGCGGCGCCGACCTGACCGATCCACGGCTGCATGCGGAGGCGCTCGGGCTGCTTCGTGCGCATCCCGCGATGGCTGCCGCGCGAGCGGACCTGCGCCGGTGGGCGGACGAGGCACGCGAGCAGGTGCTCGCGCTACCTGATGTCCCCGCGCGAACCGCGTTCGAATCGCTCTGCGACTACGTGGTCGAGCGGACGGGGTGAAACGGGCCGGCCATCCGCCGCCCGTACGCACTGAACTGGGCCGGCGTTCGCCGGTCCGTCGGGACTGACAGGGGGCCGGACGTTCGCCGGCCTTTGCTACAGGAGGATGCAAGGTGAACTTGTTCGGATCTCGCAAGGGCCGGCCCGTGACGCCAGATGAGGCGCTGCCGGGGCGGCCTGACGCGATGCGTGTGCCCACCACACACGAGGTACTGGGCGGGCCGTTGACGCCGCCTTACCCGGAGGGAACGCAGGTCGCGGAGTTCGCGCTCGGCTGCTTCTGGGGCGCGGAGCGGGCCTTCTGGCAGGCACCTGGCGTGGTGACAACAGCTGTGGGCTATGCGGGCGGTTACACGCCGAACCCCACCTATGGCGAGGTATGCAGCGGCAGGACCGGGCACGCCGAGGCGGTCCGGGTGGTGTTCGACCCGGCGAGGACCAGCTACCAGGACCTGCTCAAGCTGTTCTGGGAGTCGCATGATCCTACTCAGGGGATGCGCCAGGGCAACGACGTCGGCACGCAGTACCGGTCGGTGATCTTCTATGGGTCGCCCGAGCAGAAGGAGGCGGCGGAGGAGTCGAGAGACGCCTACCAGCGTGCACTCGCCGCGGCCGGCCACGGCGAGATCAGCACCGAAATCGTCCCCGCCGGTGAGTTCTACTTCGCCGAGGACTACCACCAGCAGTATCTCCAGAAGGTCCCGAACGGCTACTGCCCGGACCACGGCACGGGCGTGACCTGCCCCGTTGGCGTCCGCCCGGCCGATCGGGCGGGGGACGGCACGGGCGCGCGCAGGGCGTATCGGGGCGCGTGAGGGCACAATCAGGGCACATGACGGCCACCTGACGCTTCCAGGTACCTCGTCCCGGCGGGCGAAGAACTGCCCCGATCGCCTTGCGGACACGGTCGGTGTCGTCGGGCATCAGGTGCGAGTGGATCGCCTGCGCGGTCGCCTCGGTGTCGCCGCGGCACTGCGTGAACGTCGCCGGCTCGCCGTCCGCCTTGACCCACGGCAGCGTCACGGACTCGGGCGGGTAGGTCCGGATGTACTCCGACAGCATCACCGCCGCGTCGTAGGTCAGCGGCACGGAATGCACCTTGTCGTTCGTCAGCGGCGCGAACACCTGCTCACCGCGGATGATCTTCACCTGGCGCTGGACGTGCAGCGCGCCGCACGTCAGGCGACGTCAGGCGACGGCGGGGATGGCGAGCGGCACCGGCGTTCCTTCTGCTGGGCTGCCGTAGTGTTCCCAGATCCGGTTCAGTTCGTACTGGTAGTACAACGATTCCAGGTGGAAGACGAACGTCAGCAGCAGGCCGAGTATCGCGCTGCAGGTGGGCTCGAGGCCGGCCGCCCGCTGCATTTTCGCGATCCGTTCGCCAGTCCGGTAGATGGAGACGAACGGCGGGACAATGATGATCCATCCGAGCAGCACGGCGAGCAGCGAGACCGCGGGCTCGACCTCGATGCGCGGATCGAAGTCCCGTGCTTCCCTGTTCACCTTGTAATACCAGACGAAGAAGTAGATCCCGATCGTGATCAGCGGCCACACAAGCCACACGAGGAAGATATTCCTGGTCTTTCCTGCACGGCCTTCCATGCCTGCCCCCAAGACGTAAACCACACGATCGCGGACCCGTCCGCCGCGCCGCGACGCCCAGGACTGTACTGAACGATGGTAACAACAGTGCATTTGCGGAAGGAGCGCCGATCCATGGCGGGAATCAGGGTGGTCACATTCGACTGCTATGGCACGCTCGTCGACTGGGAAGGCGGAACCGCGTCGTTTCTTTACGAGCTGGCCCTCCGCGACGCCGGCCCAGCCGAGTCCTCGGCCGCCGAGCTGCCATCGGCGGCGGGCATCCGGGAACGCTGGGAGCGAATCCAGTTTGACCTGATAGCGGGCGCGTACCGGCCCTACAAGGAGATCCTGGCGAACAGCCTTGCGCTGCTGGCGGCCGAACAGGGCTGGTCCGTGACGCAGGCGGACAAGGCGGCGTTCGTCCGGGCGATGCGCAGCTGGCAGCCATTTCCTGACACCCGCTCCGCCCTGACGGCGGCGCGGGCGCGCGGCGCCCAACTAGTGATCATCTCGAACACCGACCGCGACATCATCGCACACACGCTCAGGCATCTCGAGATACCTTTCGACGCGGTGATCACGGCGGAGGACTGCCATGCTTACAAGCCCGCTCCCGCGGTGTTCCACCGCGCGCTCGAGGTGATCGGCACGCCGCCGGACCGCATCCTGCACGTGGCGTTCGGTTTCGAGTACGACAACGGGCCAGCGAATGCGGTGGGGATGCGCACTGCATGGGTGAACCGGTCCGCCCGAGCGCGCCCGCCCGGCGAGGTGCCCGATTTCGAATGGCGCGACCTGTGGGCGCTGGCGGAGGCATTGGGTTAGGCAAACCAGTCAGCCGAACGGCTGCCGCGCAGACGTCCGTTCCTGGCATGCGGCTACGGCGAATGGGGTCGCGCGAGCGCTTACCCGAAGGCGCCGCCTCGGCCGGTGCCGCGGCGGAAGCGTTCAACGCCGGGCAGCCCAGCTTTCTCGATCGTTTCCACCCCGTGGCCGAACTCGTTCGCCAGCGCCGCGGGCTCGTCGAGCGTGAGCCCCTCGAGCGCGGCGGTCCGGTCGCTGCGCAGGCACTCCTGCGGGAACGCCGAGATCTCCCCGGCGAGCTGCTCGGCGGCCGCCCGCGCGTGCCCGACCGGGACCACCCGGTTGACCAAGCCCATCTGCAGCGCCTCTGCGGCCTCGACCGGCCGGCCGGTCAAGATGAGGTCAAGCGCGCGCCCGAGTCCCACGATCCGTGGCAGCCGGACCGTTCCGCCGTCGATCAGCGGCACTCCCCAGCGGCGGCAGAACACCCCGAGAACCGCGCCCTCCTCGGCGATCCGCACATCGCACCAGAGGGCGAGTTCAAGCCCGCCCGCGACGGCGTGACCGGCTATCGCCGCGATCACCGGCTTGGACAGCCGTAGCCGGGAGGGTCCCATCGGCGCGTCGCCGTCAGCGGCCACCCGGTTGCTCGCTGGGCCGCCCATTGCCGTCAGGTCCGCGCCGGCGCAGAACGTACCGCCCGCGCCGTAAAGCACGGCAGCGCGCGCAGCGGGGTCGGCATCGAAGGCCCGCATCGCGTCGGCGAGCGCCCCCGCCGTCGGGCCATCGACGGCGTTCCGCACCTCCGGCCGGTCGAGAATGATCGTTGTTATGCCCTCGCGGTGCTCGGCCCGTACCGCCATGTCCACCCCTATGGTGCTGCGCCGCGGCGGTGCTCCGTGGCTGAGGTGTTACGGCTGAAGTGCCCGGCGCTTGGCGCGCGCAGAAGCTGCGCCTGGCCGGGGCGGTCAGCCGATCTGCCACGTGTCGCCGCTGGCAAGTAGCGTGCCCAGGTCATCAATGCCCTGGCCAGCCTTGGCCAGCTCGATCTGCGTTGCCATCAGCGCGTCGTAGCTGGGACGTTCGACCTTGCGGAAGACGCCGATCGGCGTGTGCGAGAAGCCTTCGGAGTCAAGTCGCGACAGAGCGAACGCGTAGGACGGGTCGTCCCGCTGTACGTCGTGCACGAGCGTGCCGCGGCTGACCGGGTCATCCGGGGCTGCCGAGCCGGGCACCTCCACGACCTCGAGCGAGCCCTGCGCGCTGAACCGCAGACCCTTGGTGCGGCCGGCCCCGAATCGCACCGGCTCACCGTGTTGGAGCCGCACCAGACGGTCGTCGCGGGACGCGGGTTCCTTCAGCGGCGCGAACGCGTCGTCATTGAAGATCGGGCAGTTCTGGTAGATCTCGATGAACGCCGCGCCCTCATGATCAGCCGCAGCGCGCAGCACCCCGGTGAGGTGCTTGCGGTCGGAGTCGACGCTGCGAGCGACGAACGTCGCGTCGGCCCCAAGGGCGAGCGATACCGGGTTGAAGGGTGCGTCAATCGACCCGAACGGCGTCGACTTGGTTATCTTGCCCTGTTCGGAGGTGGGCGAATACTGGCCTTTGGTCAGGCCGTAGATCCGGTTGTTGAACAGCAGGATCTTGATGTTCACGTTGCGCCGCAGCGCGTGGATGAGGTGGTTGCCGCCGATTGACAGGCCGTCGCCGTCGCCGGTGATGACCCACACGGACAGATCGGGGCGAGAGACGGCGAGCCCGGTCGCGATGGCCGGAGCCCGGCCGTGAATCGAGTGGAACCCGTAGGTGTCCATGTAGTGCGGAAACCGGGACGAACACCCGATGCCTGAGATGACGACGACGTTCTCACGCGGCACGTCGAGTTCGGGCATGAACGCCTGAAACGCTGCGAGGATCGCGTAGTCGCCGCAGCCGGGGCACCAGCGGACATCCTGGTCAGTCTTGAAGTCCTTGGCGGCCAGCCTCTCTTCCGTGCTTGGCACCAGCCGGAGTGACGCCGGACGCTGGTCGTGCTCGGCCTCAGACATGGCTGATCATTTCCTGAATGACGTAGACAAGATCGGCCGCATGGAACGGCTGCCCGCGGACCCGGTTGTAGGGGATCACATCGGCGAGAGACAGCCCGCGGAGGAGGAGCGTGAGTTGCCCGAGATTGATCTCGGGTACGAGCACCTTCTCGTAGCCACTGAGGACGTCGCCGAGGTTGGCGGGGAATGGTGACAGGTGGCGCAGGTGGGCCTGGGCCACCTTGCCGCCCCCGAGGCGCACGCGGCGGACGGCGGCGCCGATCGAGCCGTAGGTCGAGCCCCAGCCGAGTACGAGCAGGCGCGCGTCCCCGTCTGGGTCGTCCACCTTGACCGGGGGGATGTCGTGCGCGATGCCGTCGACCTTGGCCTGGCGGAGCCGCACCATCCGTTCATGGTTGTCCGCGTCGTAGGAGATATTGCCGCTGCCGTTGGCGCGCTCGATGCCGCTTATCCGGTGCTCAAGGCCCGCAGTGCCAGGTATCGCCCAGGGCCTCGCCAGCGTCCGAGGGTCACGCCGGTACGGCTGGAACGGCGCCTCGCCCTGCTGGGCGAACGCTACCCGCAGGTCCGGTAGCCCGGCGACGTCGGGCAGCCGCCACGGTTCTGATCCGTTCGCGAGGTAGCCGTCGGAGAGCAGGATGACGGGCGTGCGATACTTCAGCGCGATCCGCGTCGCCTCGATCGCCGTGTCGAAGCAGTCGGCGGGCGTGGCGGAGGCGATGACCGGTAGCGGGCACTCGCCACTGCGCCCGAAGAGCGCCTGCAGCAGATCGGCCTGCTCGGTCTTGGTCGGCATGCCCGTTGACGGCCCCGCCCGCTGGACGTCGCAGATCACCAGCGGTAGCTCAACCGCGGCCGCAAGGCTGATGGTCTCGCCCTTGAGGGTCATGCCAGGCCCGGAGGTGGTGGTGACGCCGAGCGCGCCACCGAAGGCGGCACCGAGCGCCGCCCCGATTCCCGCGATCTCGTCTTCAGCCTGAAATGTTCGAACACCGAACGGCTTACGCTTGGCGAGTTCGTGCAGGATGTCGGACGCCGGCGTGATCGGGTACGAGCCGAGGAACAGCGGAAGCCCGGACAGTTGGGAAGCGGCAATCAGGCCGTAGGCGAGCGCGGTGTTCCCGGTGATGTTCCGGTACGTGCCCGCTGGCAGCGTGGCGGGCATCACCTCGTACTGAACTGAGAAGGCCTCGGTCGTCTCGCCGAAGTTCCAGCCGGCCTGGAAGGCCGTCACATTGGCCTTCATGATCTCGGGATGGCGGGCGAACTTGGCCTGCAGGAAGTCCAGGGTGCCTTCGGCCGGCCGGGCGTAAAGCCAGGAAAGCAGCCCGAGCGCGAACATGTTCTTCGCGCGCTCGGCGTCCTTCTTGCTGATCTCGTGCCCGTCGAGTGCTTTTACCGTCATCGAGGTGAGCGGCAGCGCGTGCACCTGGTACGCGTCGAGTGAACCGTCCTCGACCGGGTTCGTCTCGTAGCCGACCTTCGCCAGATTACGGCGGGTGAATTCATCCGTGTTGACGATCACGTCAGCGCCTCGTGGCAGATCATCCAGATTGGCCTGCAGCGCTGCCGGGTTCATTGCTACTAGCACATCGGGCGCGTCGCCGGGCGTGAGAATGTCGTGGTCCGCGAAGTGCACCTGGAAGCTCGACACCCCGGGTAGCGTGCCGGCGGGTGCCCGGATCTCGGCGGGGAAGTTCGGCAGCGTTGAGAGATCGTTGCCGAACGTCGCGGTCTCCTGGGTAAACCGGTCCCCAGTTAGCTGCATGCCATCACCGGAATCGCCGGCGAATCGGATAATGACGCGATCGAGCTGCTGGACCTGTTTGCCCACAGTCCCGAGACCTCCTCCACGCGCCCTGGGCCAGCCACCGCGGTGGCGTGTCGAAGGTATCGGCCGCCGAAAAACGTGCGGCAGCGGACGGCTTGTGGCGCAGCCCCTGCTTCGGAGCGCGAGTTAGGCTTACTCGGCTATCCTACGTGCGCAGTGCCGCATAAGCTCACTCCGCACTGTGACGGATGCCATTGTGACGAATCTCGCACTCGCTGGATGTGCAATGGTGCAGAAGGTCGCTTGGTGACACGACCGTGCCGCGACGTGGCCTCCCTGTAACAAGACGCAGACGGGACGCGGATGGTTGACTGACCGTGGTCAGCGAAGGTCCGTGGATCGCGCTGCCTTTTCGATCTTGGCCGTCGCGCCCGGGGTGCGGGCGGGCACGGCTACACCTTCCACGGGCAGGTGAAAAGGAAGCACGACAAAGATCTTGCGATCCTCCCGATGCCTGCCGGTCTACGCTGGAACGGTGCACGGCTCCGATCTGCCTCGCTCCGCTGCGCTCGAACCGGCGCGGTACGAGCTTGACTGGGGTCGCAGGTACTCGTTGTGGGTGTTCAATCTCGGGCTGGCGTGTTGTGCGGTCGAATTCGTCGCCGCATCCGTGCGCGCGAGCGACCTCGCAAGGCTCGGCGTCAACCCGTTCGCCCCGCAGCCGCGGCGGGCCGACGTCCTTGTCGTCGCGGGCACGGTCACCGACAAGATGGCACCGGTGGTGCTGCGGGCCTACCAGCAGATGACGCTGCCCAGATACGTGATCTCGTATGGGGCCTGCGCCAACAGCGGCGGGCCTTACTGGGATTCTTACTGCGTGACCAAGGGCGCGGATCAGCTCATCCCAGTCGACGTCTATGTGCCAGGCTGCCCGCCCCGGCCTGAGGCGCTGCTGTACGGTTTCGCTCGGCTGCACGAGAAGATCGGAGCGGTGAGCGGCGCGGCTGGCCGAGCCGACGACGCGACAGCCGTGACCACCCCGGATGCGAACGGGGATGACAGCGTGGCAAGCAAGGGAATGCCGTGACGGGCCAGGAGGCCCGGTGACGGGCGGGGAGCTTGCCGGCCTGATAGCGGCGCGGTTCGGCTCTGGTGCGGTGAGCGACGTCACAGGCGCCAGGGATCTCGGTTCCGGCACCGCGGCCCCCGGTGTTATTGCGGTCCCCGATGTGGCTGCGGTCCCCGATGTGGCTGCGGTCCCTGGTGTTTCTACGGCCCCCGGCGACACGGTGACCTTTGACGTGCCGCCGCGGCGCTGGATCGAGGCGCTCACCTTCGCCCGCGACGAACTCGGCTGCGACTTCTTCGACTGGTTGTCCGCGGTTGATGAACTCCCGGACGGCTTCGCGGTCGTCGTCCACGTCTACGCGCTGGCAGGCCGGCATCACCTGCTCGCACGGACCCGGATCGGGCGGGACAGGCCGCACCTGGCCACGGCGACGCAGATCTACCGCGGTGCGGCCTGGCACGAGCGGGAGACGGCGGAGATGTTCGGTGTGGTGTTCGACGGTCATCCGGATCCGTCTCCGCTGCTGCTTCCCGACGGGTTCGAGGGCCATCCGCTGCGCAAGGATTTCGTGCTCGCCGCCAGAGTCGCCAAACCCTGGCCGGGCGGCGAGGAGCCGGGCGACCCCGCCGGGGGTGCGCCGGCGCGGCGGCGGCTGCGCCCCCCGGGCGTGCCACCTGACTGGGGGGACGCCGCCGAGGCCCAGGGCAGTTCGGCCCAGGGGAGTTCGGTCCGGGGGAGTTCGGCCCAGGAGAGTTCGGTCCGGGGGAGTTCGGCCCAGGAGAACTCGGGTGGTGCCCCGGGAAGTGACGGCGGTTACGCCGGGTCGGAAGGCCCTCCCGCCAGAAGTGACGGCGGTTCCGCCGAGGGGCACGGTCGTTCCGCCACGGCGGAGGGGTCTGCCGAGTGACGATGGAGCGGCCGCCGAGGAGCCGCGGCGTGATCGCGCTCCTCGAGGAGAACTGCACGGTATGCATGTTGTGCGCGCGTGAGTGCCCGGACTGGTGCATCTACATCGACTCGCACACAGAAACCTCGCAGGTCCCCGGATCCGTCAGCTCCGGCGCCGCCAAGGTCGGACGGCCACGGGCCCGCAATGTGCTTGACCGCTTCGCGATTGACTTCTCGCTCTGCATGTACTGCGGGATCTGTATCGAGGTGTGCCCGTTCGATGCGCTGTTCTGGTCACCGGAAGCCGACTACGCGGAGTTCGACATCCGCGACCTGACCCACGAGCGGGACCGGCTGCGCGGTTGGCTGCGCTCGGTCCCGCCGCCGCCAACCGACGACCCCGCCGCGCCGGTGCCCAAGGAGGTTGCGGCGGCGGAGCGTGCCGCGCGGCGGTCGCCCGGTTCCCGCTTGCCACGCTGACACCACGGTGATCATGATCCCGCTAAGTGTGCTGAAGCATCCCGCCGCACAACTACCCGTGGATAAGCCCGCACACCTGCGCTGGTTCGCGCTACGGCAGTCCGTTAAGGCCGCATTGCCCTGGGGGGCGACCCCCCCGGGATCCCCCCGCAGCGATGAATGCCGCATCCACGGCAGCCGTTAAGGATCTGCCTTGTTCTGCCTGACATTGCGCCCCGCAGCCATCGCGGGAACGTTTCCGCAGGCCGAATAGCGGGAACGGAGGCGCGGGTGCCCGGCAACCAGTTCAGGACATGGGCGCTGATGGCGGCGATGTCTGGGCTGATACTGCTGGCTGGGGCCGCGGCAGGCGGCGCGCGCTGGCTCGCCATCGCGCTTGTGTTCATGGTCGCGATGAACGGCACCGTGTACTTCCTCAGCGGCCGGGTCGCGCTGACCGCGCTGCGTGCGCGGCCGGTCAGCGGGTCAGCGAGGTCGAGCGCCCCCAGCTTTACAAGATCGTCCGAGAGCTTTCCCACATCGGCGCGGCAGCCCATGCCCCGGCTCGTGTCCCCGGCGATGCAGCCGAACGCTTTCGCGACCGGCCGCAGCCCACGCACGGCGGCGATCTGCTGCACAGAAGGCGTTCTACGATTGCTCGACGCGCGAGTTGCGCGGCGTGCTCGGGCACGAGCTATCGCATATCTACAACCGGGACGTGCTCATCTCGTCCGTCGATGCCGCGCTCGCGACGGCGATTACGTTCGTGGCGGGTCCGGCGTGCCTCATCCCGCTGCGATCCGATGATGACGATGGAACTGGAGTGTTCGGGCTGCTGCTGATGCTCGTCCTGGGGCCGGTGGCGGCGCCGGTCATCCAGGTGTCGATCAGCCGGGCGCGTGAGTCAAGGTTCCCTGGTCGAGCAAGGTGCCGCACGCCGCGCGCCGCGGATCTTGATCCTCGGCGGCGGCTATGTGGGGATGTACACGGCGCTGCGCCTCAGGCGCAAGCTGCACAAGGCAGCGGCCGAAATCAGCATTATCGACCCGAAGTCCTACATGACCTACCAGCCGTTCTTGCCGGAAGCGGCGGCGGGCAACCTGGCCGAGCGCCACGTGGTCGCTCCGCTGCGGCAGATTCTGCGCGGCGTTCAGGTGCTTAACGGCAGCGTGACACGCATCTCCCACGCGGGCCGCTACGTGGACTTTCTGTCCGTAGCGGGCGAGTCCCGGCGGATCGGTTACGACATCCTCGTAGTCGCTCTTGGTTCCATCTCGCGAACACTTCCCATCGACGGGCTAGCCGATCACGGAATCGGTTTCAAGACCGTTGGCGAGGCGATTTACCTGCGCAATCACGTACTTACGCAGCTAGATATTGCGGCTTCGGCACAAGATCCGGATGTGCCCCGCCGGGCATTGTCGTTTGTGTTCGTCGGCGGGGGCTTTGCGGGCGTCGAGGCTCTCGCAGAGCTTGAGGACATGGCTCGCGATGCGTGCCGCTATTACCCGGGTATAGAGCCGGGTGACATGCGGTGGTGCTCGTCGAGGCCACCAGGCGGATCCTGCCCGAGGTCGGCCCTGAGATGGGCCAGCGCGCGCAGGAGGAGTTGCGCTCGCGTGGCATCGACCTCAGGCTCGAGACCAAGCTCGCGGCGGCTACCGGCGGCCACATCGTACTCGACGATGGGACCGAGTTCGATGCGAACACGCTGGTGTGGACGGCGGGTGTGAAGGCGCATCCGGTGCTGGCGGACAGTGATCTTCCCCTCGACCCGCAAGGGCGGTTGAAGGCCACGGCCGAGCTGACGGTGGCCGGCCTTCCCGGCGTTTTCACTGCGGGCGACGCCGCTGCCGTGCCCGACCTGACCGCCCCGGACGGCGGGGCTTCCACTGTGTGCGCACCCAACGCGCAGCACGCCCTCCGCCAGGCGCGCACGCTCGCACGGAACGTCCGCGCCTTCTTGCGCGGTCAGCACCTAAAGCCTTACCGGCACGCTTACGCGGGCTCGGTCGCGAGCCTCGGCTTGCACCGTGGCGTCGCATCTGTCTACGGCCTGAAGCTCACCGGCTGGCCCGCCTGGTTCCTGCACCGGACCTATCATCTGTCGCGCGTGCCCACGCTGAACAGGAAGGTGCGCGTGGTCGCGGACTGGACGCTTGCGCTCCTTTTCCCGCGGGAGATCGTATCGCTGGGTACCGTGGAACGACCAAGAGAAGAGTTCGAGCTGGCACTGGCATCGTCGGGTCCGCCGCTGCAGGCCGTTGGCGATCATCAGCACGGTTGAATATCGGCCTTATACACAAAAATGTGCGAGCCCTATTCAAACGTGTAAGAGACTTCAGTATCGGCACGAGGTATCATCTCTCCGCCCCCGTAGCCCAAGGGAAGAGGCTGGCCCCCTAAAAGGGTCCCCAGTGTCGGTTCGACTCCGACCGGGGGCACTAGCCTCATGCTGCTTGTTGGCCTTTGGCCTACGGCGCCGATTCCTCGGTATTTGCCCGGGGGGCGACCCCCGGAGCCCCCCGGTGCGGGGCTGCGCCGCGCGGCGGGGCTGCCCGGGGGATGGGCCCCCGGAGGTGCCCGGTGCGGGGCTGCGCCGCGCGGCGGGGCTGCCCGGGGGATGGGTCCCCGGAGGTGCCCGGTGCGGGGCTGCGCCGCGCGGCGGGGCTGCCCGGGGGATGGGTCCCCGGAGGTGCCCGGTGCGGGGCTGCGCCGGGCGGCGGGGCTGCCCGGGGGATGGGTCCCCGGAGGTGCCCGGTGCGGGGCTGCGCCGGGCGGCGGGGCTGCCCGGGGGATGGGCCCCCGGAGGTGCCCGGTGCCGGGGCTGCGCCGCGCGGCGGGCCAGGTCGGCCGCGTCCTGCCTTGATTCTCATCCAGCAGTGAGCGGGTCACTACGGTCTGCGGGGGGTCGTCCCCCCGGGGGCAGTACAGTCTCAGCCGCTGATGTCGGGGCCGGCTCGGGTGATCGTGATGCGGATGATCACTCGCTTGTCGCGTTCCATCGCGGCGCGGTATTCGGCCCAGTCTGGGTGCTCGCCTGCGACGGCGCGATAATACTGGACCAGAAGGTCCATGGCCTCGGGCAGCGCGACGACCTCGGCCGTCCCGTCGACCTGAATCCAGCCCCCGAAGAACGCCTCGGTGAAGACGCACAAGGACGCGTGCGGCCGACGGCGTACGTTATGCGTCTTGATGGCGGTTTCCCGGGTGCTAATCAGCACCCGGCCCTCGCCGTCGAGACCCGCCAGTACCGGCGACAGTTGCGGCCCGCCGTCGGCGCGGCCGGTCGCTAGGACTGCCCGGTGATGAGTCCGCAGGAAGCCGCGGGCCCGATCGAGATCCACTCAACCACTGTAGAGGCGAATGCGGCGGCGCAACTCGTACTCGTGCACGATCGCGGTCGCGTAGCCGTTGGATAGACCGTGCTCGTCAGCCAGCCAGTGCGCACGTTCCTCACAGCGGAGGAACGCGGGGCCTGATTCGAGGCTTGTGAACCACTCCCGTAGGTCACGTCCGGTGACGCCGGGGATCCGGGCGATGAGGTTTTTGTGCATCTCCGGAGAGTGATTCAGAGCCAATTGGCACCTCCAGGGTGAACTCCTCTTTGTTGCGAGCGTGCACCAGCGCTGGGCACATGACAAGCCCTGGCCTCCAGCTTTCCGAGTTACGCTAGTCTGCCCCGGTCGCGGGTGGACACGTCGCGCAGCACGACCGCCCGTCACGAGCGGAAGCTTTTCAGCTCAGCCGTTCGAGGATCATGGCCATGCCCTGCCCGCCGCCCACGCACATGGTCTCCAGACCGAACGTCTTGTCGTGGAACTGCAGGCTGTTGACCAATGTCGTGGCGATTCGCGCGCCGGTCATACCGAACGGGTGCCCGATGGCGATAGCCCCGCCGTTGACGTTGAGCCTGTCCAGCTCGATACCGAGTTCTTTGTAACTCGCGATGACCTGAGCGGCGAATGCCTCGTTGATCTCCACCAGGTCGATATCGCCGATCGCCATGCCTGCCCTGGCGAGCGCCCGCCTTGACGCCTCGACAGGTCCGAGGCCCATGATCTCCGGCGACAGCCCCGACACGCCTGTGGCAACGACACGTGCGAGCGGGGTGATGCCAAGCTCGGCGGCCTTCGTGTCGCTCATCACGATCACGGCAGCGGCGCCGTCGTTGAGCGGGCAGCAGTTGCCCGCGGTCACGGTTCCGTCCGGCCGGAACACCGGCTGCAGCGTGGCCACCTTCTCGATCGTGGTCCCTGCGCGTGGGCCGTCGTCCTTCGTATTCACGGTGCCGTCGGGCATCGTCACGGGTGTGATCTCACGCTGCCAGAACCCATCGGCGAGGGCCTTTTCCGCCAGGTTCTGCGACCGTACGCCGAACTCGTCCTGCTCGCTCCTACTGACGCCGCGCAACTCGGCGACGTTCTCGGCGGTCTGTCCCATAGCGATATAGACGTCAGGGAGAACGCCGTTCTCGCGCGGGTCATGCCAGCCATCGTCGCCGCCCTCCGCCTCCTTCGCGGTCCTGGCCTCCGCGTCGGCGAACAGCGGGTTGCGAGTGTCCGGCCATGAGTCGCTGCTCCCGGCGGCGAGGCGGCTGACGCACTCCACACCGGCCGAGATAAACGCGTCACCTTCGCCGCTCTTGATGGCGTGGAACGCCATTCGAGTAGTCTGCAGGGACGACGAGCAGTACCGGTTGACCGTGGTCCCTGGCAGGTGGTCATAGCCGAGCAGGACTGTCACCACCCTCGCCATGTTGTAGCCTTGCTCGCCGCCTGGCAGGCCGCAGCCGAGCATCAGGTCCTCGATGGCCGTCGGATCCAGTTGCGGCACCTTGCCCAGGGCCGCGTGGACCATCTGCGCGGCGAGGTCATCCGGGCGGATGTCCTTCATTGTTCCCTTGAACGCGCGGCCAATGGGTGAGCGTGCGGTGGCGACGATAACTGCCTCAGGCATGATGACATCTCTTCCTCGAGCCGGTGGATTACTCAACGGTAACCCATGATTCGTGCGAACGCGCTGGGTCAGCCTGGCTGTTATGACCGGAACCGTGGACGGTTCGATACCGTCGAAGCGAGCAATCTAGCTGCGGGATCGCGTCACTCCTAAGATTGTCCGGCCTTCTGTGACTGCCGCGCCTGCTGTGACAAGGGCGGTCGATATGCAGGTTCATGATTCACTGGTCGAACTCGTGGGAAACACCCCGATCGTCCGGCTGAGAAAGGTGACCACGGGAGTCGACGCGGCCGACGTGCTTGCGAAGATCGAGTACGTCAACCCCGGCGGCTCGGTGAAGGACCGGATCGCGCTGCATATGGTGCAGGCTGCCGAGGCGTCGGGCGCGCTCAAACCGGGTGGAACCATCGTGGAACCCACGTCGGGCAACACCGGCGTCGGCCTCGCGATCGTCGCAGCGGAGAAGGGCTATCGTTGCCTCTTCGTCTGCCCGGACAAGGTCGCCCAGGATAAGATCGCCGTGCTGCGGGCATACGGAGCCGAGGTCGTGGTCTGCCCGACCACGGTGGCACCGGATCACCCGGACTCCTACTACGCGGTGTCCGATCGCCTGGCTGCCGAGACGCCAGGAGGATGGAAGCCCGATCAGTACACGAACCAGGAAAACCCGGCGTCGCATTACCGGACCACCGGCCCGGAGATCTGGGCGCAGACCGCCGGCACCATCACCCACTTCGTCGCGGGCATCGGCACCGGGGGGACGATCACAGGAGCCGGCCGCTATCTCAAGGAAGTATCGGGCGGCCGAGTGCGGGTCATCGGCGCCGACCCGGAGGGATCCGTCTATTCGGGCGGTACCGGCCGCCCCTACCTCGTGGAAGGAGTGGGTGAGGACATCTGGCCAGCGACCTACGACCCGTCTGTGTGCGATCAGGTCATCGCAGTGAGCGACAAGGAGTCGTTCGGCATGACGCGCAGGCTCGCGCGCGAGGAAGCGCTGCTTGTCGGCGGATCATCCGGGCTCGCGGTAGTGGCCGGGCTGCGGGTGGCCGCGACCGCGGATCCTGGCGCCGTGATCGTGACGCTGTTGCCCGATGGCGGCCGCGGCTACCTCTCGAAGATCTTTAGTGACGACTGGATGGCCGACTACGGATTCCTCGATGTGGTGACGGCCGAACCCCGCGTGAGCGACGTGCTGGCTAGAAAGGGCCCGGGGCTACCCGAGTTCGTGCACGCCCACCCAGACGAAACTGTCGGCACCGCCATCGAGATCCTGCGCGAATACGATGTCTCGCAACTGCCCGTCATGAAGGCGGAGCCACCGGTGATGGCCGCCGAGGTCGTCGGGTCCATCGTCGAGCGTGATCTCCTCGACGCACTGCTCGCGGGCCGGGCCCGACCCGGCGATCCCGTGTCCAGGCACATGTCCGCGCCCCTGCCGATGGTCGGCTCGGGCGAAGCCGTCAGCCGCGCGGTCGAAGCACTCGAGAAGGCCGGCGCCGCGGTCATCCTGATCGACGGCAAGCCCGTTGGCATGCTGACGCGCCAGGATGTGCTCGCTTTCCTCGCTAGTGTCACCTCATGAACAGTGACATCAGCGGGTTCGAGACCCTTGCGATCCACGCCGGGCAGGACCCTGACCCGGTGACTGGCGCTGTTGTCCCGCCGATCTACCAGGTGTCCACCTACAAGCAGGACGGGGTTGGCGGCCTGCGCGGTGGCTACGAGTACAGCAGGACAGCAAACCCGACCCGGACCGCGCTGGAAACATGCCTGGCCGCCCTCGAGGGAGGCGCCCGGGGGCTGGCCTTCGCCTCGGGCATGGCCGCCGAGGATTGCCTGCTGCGCACGGTCTGCGCACCAGGTGACAGGGTCCTGATCCCTGACGACGCCTACGGTGGCACGTACCGACTGCTCGCCCAGGTCCTTGACCGGTGGGGCGTGCGTCACACGACGGTGCGGTTCGCCGCCGCGGCAGCCGTTAAGGAGGTTCTCGAGGAAGAACCGGCTCGGGTGGTATGGGTCGAGACGCCCACCAACCCCCTGCTCGGCATCGCCGACATAGCGGTGATCGCGGACATCGCGCACGAGGCGGGCGCGCTATTCGTGGTGGACAATACGTTCGCGTCACCGTATCTGCAGCGGCCGATCGCGCTCGGCGCCGACGTGGTGGTGCACTCCACGACGAAGTACATCGGAGGTCACTCCGATGTTGTCGGGGGAGCGCTGGTGCCCGCCGATCCAGGGCTCGGTGAGCGTCTGGCGTTCCATCAGAACGCGATCGGCGGGGTGGCAGGTCCGTTCGACGCGTGGCTGACCTTGCGCGGGGTCAGGACACTCGGGGTCAGGATGGACCGGCATTGCGCGAACGCGGCCAGGATCGCGGGAGCGCTCGCAGCCCACCCCGCGGTGACCCAGGTGCTCTATCCCGGTCTGCCCTCCCATCCAGGGCATGAGGCTGCGGCCAAGCAAATGCGCGGATTCGGCGGCATGGTGTCACTGAGACTGCGCGGAGGCGAGGAAGCCGCGGTCCGGATGTGCGGGCGTACCAGGCTGTTCACGCTCGGGGAGTCACTTGGCGGCGTGGAGTCCCTTATCGAGCAGCCGGCCCGGATGACGCATGTATCCACCGCGGGCTCCGTGCTGGAGGTGCCACCCGATTTGGTGCGGCTGTCCGTCGGCATCGAGGCGTGCGACGACCTGCTCGACGATCTCAATCAAGCGCTCGCTTGACCTCTCCTCGCCTGGATCAGCCGTGCCAGACCATCAGGACAAGTATCACCAGCCAGATGAGGGTGATCACGCCACCCATGGTGGCGATTCGGCCACGCTCTACTGATGCGAGATGAGGCGCGGCAGTGGCACCGCCAGCGCTCGCGAGGGCCGGCTGGGGCGCGGTCGCAGTGGCCGCGGGCTCGCCCGCTCGTGCGCCCAGCCTATCCGCGGCCTCGTCCCCGGTCGGCTCTGCCGTGGTGCGTTCTGCGGCAGTACGCTCGCCCGCTGGCGCAGAAACGTCCGGCCGGCCAGTCGTGGCGGCCGCCGCGGCATCGGCCGACCCGTTCGCGGGCACTGGTGTCCCGGCCGCGGCCGCATCGACCGCTACGGCCCTGTCCATCGCGGTGATGGCACGGCGCTGGTCGAAGATGACGAGCACAAGCAAGACCGCGGCGACGATGAACAGGGTCGTCGCGGCAGTGAACCACGCTTGGTTGAAGTCGTGCCGGCCTAGCAGCAGGCCGAAAAGGAAAACGCCGGCCGTCAGCGCGCCGAAGATCCGCGTGCTGCGGTACAGGTACCGCAGCACGGGAATGTCCCGCTTCCTGATGTAGCGCGGCGTCACGAGCAAGGCGGTCGCGGCGGGGCCGAGTGTGAAGATCGCGAACCCGATGTGCAGCCACAGCAGCAGTTTGTCGGCGAACGACATGGCACGAATCTTGTCACACCGTGACGGCGTCTCATGCCTGTTGCACCCACGTGCGCCCCGCAGGCAACAAGCCGTGTCGCGCGACAACCAGGGCCGAACCTAGGGGCGACCCCTGGCGACGCGGGGCCCAGCGGGCGGTGACGATGGCCGAGCGGCACCTGAACCTGGTGCCAGCTCACCGCCCAGGGGCCTCCCGCGCCGTCGCGAGAGGAAGCCATGACGAGGGGAAGAACATGAGAGTCCTAGCAAAGTCCGCAGCTATCGCGGGGGCGGCGTTGCTCGCCGCCGGGGGCGCCGCCGCCACTGCAGCCGGTGCTACGAGTGCTACCGCCCACCCCGCAGTCGCGCACACCTCGTTCCAGATGGTCCGCTCCGCTGCTGCGGTCGGCGCCAACTGCCTCAAGGGTGCGCACGCCACAGTCACCATCCAGTCGCAGGGCCCAGTCGAGGTCATGAACGTTTCTGCGGCCAACCTGCCGCCTAAGACGGACTTCGATTTCTTTGTCATCCAGGTGCCCAATGCGCCGTTTGGCATCTCCTGGTACCAGGGGGATCTGGACAGCAATAGCAGTGGCAGCGCTCAAGGCACTTTCATCGGGCGATTCAGCATCGAGACCTTCGCTGTGGCGCCTGGCGCGGCGCCGGCGCCCCAGGTTTTCAATAGCCCGCCCTTCCCGGACGCCGCCAAGAACCCCGCCTTCGGCCCTGTGCAGATGTACCACCTGGGCCTGTGGTTCAACTCGCCGAAGAACGCCGCCGCCGCCGGTTGCCCGAGTACCGTCACGCCGTTCAACGGTGAACACGACGCCGGCGTGCAGGCGCTGAGCACACGCAACTTCTCCGACCAGTTCGGTCCGCTGCGACAGATCCAACCCTGACGCCAGGTCGTGCCGAGGATGCGGGGGCAGAGTCCAGCCTCCGCGTCCTCGGCCGCCGCGCTCCGCAGAAGCTGCCCTGACGAACGACGTCGCGATGTATCAGGTGCGGGGGATCCCTCTCCTTCAGAGTATGCAGCCGGGCGGCCGGATGGCCGCCCATCGGGTTTGCACCCCACAACGGGGAGGCGAGCAGCGTTGACCTTTTCCCTTTATGCGTTGCCGTCCGCCGCCGCGGCTGTCGGCCCCGGGGTGTTCGTCGGCCGTGCGGCTGAGCTGGCAGAGCTTGCGGCGGCTGCCGCTGCGGCACGCCGCGGGCAGCCCAAAGTCGTGCTCGTCGAGGGCGAAGGCGGCATCGGCAAGTCGAGCCTCGTGACGCATTTCGCGGCGGGGCTGGCCGACGTGACGGTCCTGTGGGCCAGTGGCGACGAGGCGGAGCTGTTGCTGCCGTACGGCATCGTGGGTCAGCTAGTGGCCAGCGCCCGCGGGATGACTGGCGCGGCGGGATTACTGGCCTCGGATCTGAGCGGTGGGGTCGATCCCTTTGCGGTTGGCGCCGAACTGGTCGGCTGGCTGGGTCAGTTCTGCCGTGGCCGGGGACTGGTGCTGGCGGTCATCGACGACCTGCAGTGGGCGGATGGGCCCTCTGCGCGGGCATTGCTTTTCGCTGTCCGCCGCCTGCAGGCGGATCGGATGCTGCTGGTGGTGTCGGCCCGCACGGGTGAGCTGTCCCGGTTAGGCGACGGCTGGCAGCGCTTCTTGGCGGGGGATCACAGGGCAGGCCGGGTGCGCCTGGGTGGTCTTGAGCCCGCGGATGTGGTGGCACTGGGCCGGGCGCTGGGGGCCGGGGAGTTGTCGCGCCGGGCCGCCAACCGCCTGCTCGAGGACACGGGCGGTAACCCGTTGTACTGCCGGGCTGTGCTTGAGGAGTTCGGGGTCGATGGCTTGGACCGGCTCGGCGGGGTCCTGGGTGTACCGCGCTCGCTGGCCGGGGTGGTGTTGCTGCGGCTGAGCTCACTGAGCCCTGCTGCCAGAGAGCTTGTTGTGGCGGCGGCGGTTCTTGGCGGCCCATGCCTGGTTGCGGCGGCGGCCGCCTTGGCCGGCCTGACAGATCCGCTGCCAGCGCTTGGCGAGGCGGTGGCGGCGGGAATCCTGGTCGAGCAGCCCGGCGGGGCGGCGGCCGGTATCGGCTTCAGCCACATGCTGGTGCAGCGGGCGGTCTACGGCGATCTGAACCCGGCCCGGCGGCGCCGGCTGCACGCGCGGGCGGCGGGCTTGGCCGGCCGGGACCGGGCGCTAGGGCACCGGGTGGCGGCGGCGGTCGGCCCGGACGACCGGCTGGCTGGCGAGCTCGAGGAGGCTGGCCGGCAGGCACGCCGCCTCGGCAGGACGGCGCAGGCCGCGGCCTGGCTGGCGCAGGCTGCGGCGGTGAGTGGTGAGCCTGAGGCGGCTGATCGCCGCCTGCTTGACGCGCTGGAGACTCTGGTCACCTATGGCGAGGTGGCCGAGGCGGAGGCCCTTGCTGGCGGGGTGGCAACCGCAGGGCAGAGCGCGCGCCGCAGCGAGCTGCTTGGCACGCTGGATTTCTTCGCGGGCCGGGCCGCTGCAGCCGAGGCCCGCCTGCTGGCGGCGTGGCAGAGTCACGACCCCGCTTCTGACGCGTCGGTGGGCGCTGCGGCCGCCACCCAGCTGGCGGTGTTGTGCCTAGTCGCGGGCCGGATCCGGGAAGCGATCGAATGGGGCGAGCGGGCGGCCAGGAACGGCGCCGTCCCGGACGCCATGCGCCACCGGGCGCTGGGCCTGCTGGCCATCGCACTCTTCGCCGTTGGGCGAGGACCCGAGGGCTTGGCCCGGCTGGCGTTCTTGCCCGCAGCCGCTTCCGAGGTGTCGCGGTCGGACACCGACACACTGGTGTTGCGGGGCATGGCCAGGGTCTTGGCCGAGGACCTGGCCGGGGCGATCGCCGACCTCTCCACCGCCGCGGCGAGGTTGCGGGCCGGAGTCCCGCTGCGCACCGCCAGCCAGTGCCTCAGCTACCTGGCGGGCGCAGAGTACCGCCTCGGGTCGTGGGAGGACGCCGTGGTGCACGGAGAGCTTGCGGTCTCGCTCGCCCAGGACGCTGACCGGGTATGGGACCTGGGCTTCATGCACAGCGCCGCCGCTGTTGTTCCCGCGCTGCGGGGCGACTGGGAGGTTGCCAGCGCGCACGTCCGGATGGCCACCGAGGCCGGCCATGCTTCCGCCGCGCCGGGTGCGACCGGCGCGGCGGCGATCGCCCAGGCGTTTCTGGCCATGGCCCGAGGCGATCTGGAAGGTGTCGTTGAAGCCGTCGCGGCCGTGCGCGCCACCGGCCGGGCGGAGTTCCTGAGCCTCCTGCCCTACAACTGGCGATCCCTCGAGATCGGCGCCCTTATCGGCCTGGCCCGGCTGGGCCAGGCGGAAACGGCTCTGGCTGAGCTCGAGGCGGCCCTGTCACTCACCGGCCCTGTGTCGGCTCGGGTTGCCGCCGCCCGGCTGCGCGGCGATCTGGCCGCCGCCGCCGGGCACCGGGCAGCCGCCACCGCGGCGTTCGAAACCGCCTGGCGCCATGCCCAAGGGCTCCAGGTGCCGCTGGCGCTCGCCCTGCTCGAGCTCTCGCACGCACGTCACCTGCGCGCGGTCGGCGAGCCGCAAGCGGCGGTCGCCAGGCTGCGCTCAGCCAGGCAGCGCCTGACCAAGCTGGGCGCCCGTCCCTATCTGCAGGCCTGTGAGCGGGAACTCGCCGCCGCCGCCGCGTCGGCCGGCACGGCAACAGCACCCGCCATGCTCGGCCTCACTCCGGCCGAGCAGGCGGTGGCCCGCCTTGTCGCGGCCGGCCGCTCCAACCGGCAAACTGCGGCTGAGCTGTACATCAGCGTCAAGACCGTCGAGTTCCACCTCGGGCACATCTTCGCCAAGCTCGGCATCCGATCCCGACGCGACTTGGTCACCCGCATCGGCGTCCCGCAGCACCGCCTGGAGCAGTACGACGGTTAACCCTAGGGTCGAACCTAGGGTTAACACCGGGGGACGACGCTATCGACACGGCTCCAGCGGCCGGGTGACGATGAGTGTGAAAGCGACGTCATCGCGTCGCAACTTCAGGCAGGTGGCGGCGCCGGGCAGGTGGCGGCGCCGGGCAGGTGGCGGCGCCGGGCAGGTGGCGGCGCCGGGCAGGTGGCGGGCGCCGGGTTCCACCTGGCCCGTTTCGCCACGACCGGCATGATCGTTCCGGGGGGTGCGCGTGACTGATCAGGATTCCTTCGACTACGTCGTCGTCGGCGCAGGGAGCGCCGGCTGTGTGTTGGCGGCGCGGCTGACCGAGGACCCGGCGGTGTCGGTGCTGCTGCTGGAGGCGGGGCCGCCGGCCGACGCCGACGAGGTCCGCATCCCGGCCGCGTTCTCCGCCCTCTTCAGGACGCGCTGGGACTGGAACTACACCACCGTCGAGCAGAAGCAGCTCGGCGGCCGGCGTGCGTACTGGCCCCGGATGAAGGCCGTCGGCGGCTGCTCGGCGATGAACGCGATGATCTACATGCGGGGAAACCGGGTCGACTACGACGGCTGGCGCGACGGGCACGGCGCCGCCGGCTGGGGTTACGCGGACGTGCTGCCCTACTTCATCCGCTCGGAGGGCAACACCCGTCTGGGCGAGCCGTACCACGGACGGACCGGACCGCTGCACGTCGAGGACCGCCGCTACAGCCACGAGCTGAGCCGCGCCTGGGTGCAGGCGGCAGTCGCGTGGGGGCTCAAGCCGACCGACGACTTCAACGGCGCTGCGCAGGAGGGCGCCGGGCTTTATCAGGTCACGTGCAAGCGCGGGCGCCGCTGGTCGGCCGCTGACGGCTACCTCAATCCAGCCCTTGACCGGCCCAATCTGGAGGTCAGAACAAGCGCGCAGGCAACCCGGATAGTGGTGCGGGGCGCGCGCGCGACTGGTGTTGAATACCGGCAGCAGGACACTGATCGGACCGCGCACGTCGGCGCGGAGGTGCTGCTGGCCGGGGGCGCGATCAACTCGCCGCAGTTGCTGTTGCTGTCCGGTGTCGGCCCGGCGGCGCATCTGCGTGAGCTCGGCATCAGTGTGGTCGCCGACCTGCCGGTGGGCGAGAACCTGCAGGACCACCCCGTCGTGCCGCTGCTGTGGCACACCCGCGGCACCACCGACCTGCTCGACTTCGCCACGCCAGGCCGGCTCGCCCAGTGGCGGCTGCTCGGCCGCGGCCCGCTGGCCTCGAACGTCGGTGAGGCCGGTGCGTTCTTCGCCAGCCGTGACGGCCTGCCCGCCCCGGACATCCAAGCGCTGACGGCGCCGACCGGCTTCTACGACAATGGTTTGCGGGAACCGACCAGCCGGATGGTTGCCACCGGCGCCACGCTGGTCGCCGTGGCCAGTCGCGGACGGCTGCGGCTGGCAACGCGAGACCCGCTGTGGCGGCCGGAGATCGACGCGGGTTACTTCGATGACCCGGCCGATCTCGACGCCATGCTGGCCGGCTGCCGGACCCTTCTTGAGATCGCCGACCAAGCCCCGATGCGCAGACTGCGCGATCGCCCGTTCCTGCCCGCCGATGGACGCGACAGCACCGACGAGCAGCTGCTCGGCCACATCCGGGACCGGGCCCAGACGCTCTACCACCCGGCCGGCACCTGTGCGATGGGCAGCGGCGAGGGCGCTGTCGTGGACCCGCAGCTGCGCGTCTACGGGATCGAGGGCCTCCGGGTCGTCGATGCCTCGGTGATGCCAGCCATCCCCCGCGGCAACACCAACGCACCCACCATCATGATCGCGGAGAAGGCGGCCGACCTCGTCCGCGGCATGCCACCCCTTACTGCCCAGGAGCCGACACCGTGACCACCACACCGTCCGAATCATTGATCACCGATCATGCTGGCCCGGTGACCTTCGACTCGCTGGACCCGGCGACGGGCGAGGTCGTCGGCACCTACCCCGTGTACGACGCCGAGGAGGTGAACGCCACGGTGGCGCGTGCCAGGGCCGCCACCGCCTTCTGGTCGCCGCTGCCGCACGCCGAACGCTCCCGGCGGCTCACCACGTGGGCGGGCGTGCTCACCCGCCGCATCGGCCAACTTGCCGAGCTCGTCCACGCCGAGAACGGCAAACCGCATTCGGACGCGCAGCTGGAGATCGTGCTCGCGATCGAGCACATCGCGTGGGCGGCCAAGCACGCACGCAAGGTGCTCGGCCCGCGGCGGGCGCGCCCCGGACTGCTGATGGTCAGCCACACCGCGACGGTCGAGTACCAGCCCCTCGGCGTCGTCGGGGTGATCGGGCCCTGGAACTACCCGGTGTTCACCCCGGTCGGCTCCATCGCCTATGCCCTGGCCGCCGGCAACGCGGTGGTCTTCAAGCCGAGCGAGCACACTCCAGGCGTCGGCGCGTGGCTGGTGGACGCTTTCACGCAGGTGGTACCCGAAGCGCCGGTCCTGCAGCTGATCACCGGCTTTGGCGCGACCGGGAACGCACTATGCCACGCCGGCCTGGACAAGGTTGCCTTCACTGGCTCCGCGGCCACCGGGAAGAAGGTGATGCACGCCTGCGCCGACGGGCTTGTCCCTGTCATCATCGAGGGCGGCGGCAAGGACGCGCTGCTCGTCGACGCCGACGCCGACATCCCCGCGGCCGCCGACGCGGCCGTCTGGGGTGGTATGGCCAACGCCGGGCAGACCTGCATCGGGGTCGAGCGGGTCTACGTCCACGAACGGGTCTATGACGCGTTTGTCGCCGAGGTCACCGCCCGTGCCCGCGACCTGCGGGCAGGGCCCGGCCAGAAGATCGGCCCGATGACGATGCCGACGCAATCAGGCGTGATCCGCAGGCACATCGCCGACGCACTCGCGCGCGGCGGCAGGGCGGTCGTCGGCGGTTCGGACGCGGTGGGCGAGCGTTACGTGCAGCCGACGGTGCTGCTGGATGTGCCCGAGGACTCCTCGGCGGTGACCGAGGAAACCTTCGGCCCGACCCTGACCATCGCGAAGGTGCCCGGCATGGACGAGGCCGTCCGCCGCGCCAACGCCTCGGCCTACGGTCTGGGCGCGACCGTGTTCTCGCGCGCCCACGGCGCCGGGCTGGCGCGCCGGATCCGCGCTGGAATGGTCACGGTGAACTCGGTCATCTCCTACGCCGCCATACCGTCACTGCCCTGGGGAGGGGTCGGGCAATCCGGCTTCGGGCGAATCCATGGCCCCGACGGGCTACGCGAATTCACCACCGCCAAGGCGGTCGCCCGGCAGCGCTTCAGGCCGCCGCTGCACCTGACCACCTTCGCCAGATCCGCCCGCGCGGACAAGGCGATCGTCACCCTGACCACCCTGCGGCACGGCCGCGCGGGCACCCTGCCCCGCCGCCGAGGCGCCCGGGCTGGCTCATGATTCAGCTCCTCGCCGCTCGGCTGAGCCGAGCCAGGCGGTGATGATCCTGGCGGTCTCGCGCGGCGTTTCCAGCTGAGGTACGTGACCCACATCGGGCATTGCCACCAGCGTCCAGGCGGGGTTGGCGCGCGCCGCCGCCCTGGCGATGCCTATGGGTACCACCCGGTCACGCGCGCCGTGCAGCAGCAGTACAGGGCAGGTCACCGAGCGGATCCCGCGCCGGTACGCCATGCCGCGCAGGTAGCCTGCGGTGACAATGATGGACCGGGCGGCAGCGGCAATCTCCCGCTCGGTATCTGCGGCCAGCAGAAGCTCGCGGGCTACCGCGACATGCTGAGCGAGAATCTCAGCGGACACACGTGAGGCATCCGCACAGCACAGCGACAGCAGGCTGGCGACGAGCGCCTCCGGTGACATGTGACGGCGGCGTGCCATCAGCAGCGGGCCAAGGCCCGGCATAGCGTACGCGGCGAGCATCGGGGTGACGAACGGGTCCGGCCGCGCGAGCACCAAGGGCAGGACCGGGTTGAGCAGCACCAGGCGGGCGACGGTGCCCGGAGCTGCGCTGGCCTCGAGCAACGAGATCATGCCGCCCATCGAGTTACCGATGAGAATCACCTGGGTCGTGGGCGACGGCGCCACGGTTTCGATGAAACGGTGTAGCAGCGCCCGGTTCGCCACCACGTCGGTGCCGCGCCCCAGGGACCGGCTAAGGCCGTGCCCCGCCAGATCCGGGGCGAGCAAGCGTTAGCGGTCCGTCAGCGAGGGAGCGATCGCCGACCAGTTGTCCGCCGACCCGGCGAGCCCGTGCACGCACACGACCGTCGGCCCGTCAGCCGGACCGCCGAAGTCCAGGTAGTGGACAGGGCCGTCGAGATCGATCCACCGCGAGTGCTCGCCGGCGCCTGGCATGGGCACGGCAGGGCCGCACTGGCGGCAATCGGCAGCGGCCGGGGCAGGACAGGGCCGCCACCGCGCGAGAACGCCCACGGCCCCGGCGGCGGGCGAGCCCTTTAAGCTGACCAGCTCCGATGCCGCCGACAGCCCGGTAGCGAGGATCGCAGCGCACCATTCGGTCGCCAGGTAGGCGCGGCTAGTGAGGGGTGCTGGAGCGCCGTCTTTGCCCTGCCTAATGATGGTCGGCGCACCGCGCCGCGGCGATGCGGGCGGTTGCGGCTCAGCCGCCGGCGGGTTAATGTTCATGGCCGCTTCCTTCTTATGGTCGGGCACTTCTCGTCACGCCGCGTCGCGCACTCGTCAGCGGGTGCCGCGAGGCCCAGCCAGCTCCGAATGGGAAAATCCGCGCACATCGTCGCCCGGGAGAAGGGCTATGTCGGTGCCACCGTGCCATCGTCACCGGCCGCGGCGCCCCGTGTCACCAGGGTGGATCCCTGGTTCGACCCTAGGTCAGCGGCGGGCGGCGCGGCCGCGGCGGGTGCGCAGGAAGTCCGCGACCACGTATTCACCGAGCCGCTGTGGTTCCGGGCGGAACAGCCTGCCACCGTTGCGCCGCGCCACTTCCTCGACGAACGCCGTGAGCCGCTCGTCCTCGGCGAGCATGAAAATGTTCAGCACCGCGCGGCGTCTGGTCATCTTGTCTACCTCGGCGAGCGTGAGTTCGATCGTTTCTGGCGCGGGCGGCCAGTCGAAGTACGGCCGCCCGTTGCGAAGCAGATGCGCGGTCGGCTCACCATCCGTCACGATGAGCACGACAGGCTCGTGCTCGGGATGCTTGTCGAGGTGGCGGCCCGCGATCAGCAGCGCATGGTGCAGGTTGGTGCCCTGGACCATGTCCCAGCCCAGGCCCGCCAGTTCCGTCTCCCGCAGCTCGCGCGCGTAGTTGGAGAAGCCGACAATCTGGACCGCATCCAGCGGGAACCTGGTCCTGATCAGTGAGTGCAGGGCGAGCGCGGTCTGCTTTGCGACGCCCCACGTGCCCCGCAACGCCATCGAGTAGGACAGGTCCACAAGCAGGCAGACCGCGGCCGCCGTGCGACGCTCGGTCTCGGTCACCTCGAAGTCGTCCACGGACAGGTGCACAGCCGCCACGCCGGTGTCTCGCGCAGGTCCGGCGCCTGCCGCAGCGCCGCCATCCACCGCGGCAGGCGCGCGGGTCGCTGATCGTAGCACCGCGTTGCGCACCGTCGCCGACACGTCGATCGGCTGCTCGTCGCCGAACTCCCACTGCCTGGTGCTTCCTGTTGGCTCCCCGGCATGGCCGGCATCCTGCTGGTCGTGATCGCCCGCGCGGCCCTCGCTCAGCTCGGCGAACACGCGGCGAAGCGCGGTATCCCCGAGCCTGCGGACCGCCTTCGGTGTCAGTTCCAGCTGCCCGCCCGACCGGCGCAGATAGCCCTGCTTCTCGAGCTCACGTTCGATCCGCCGCAGGCTTTCCATGTCGTCGACGGCGCGGCGGCCGAGCGCCCGCCGTACCGCTGCCTCGTCGACGTCGTCCAGGCGCGCGCCAGGGTAGTCCTGCCGCAGCGTCGCATCGAGCTCGGCCAGATCGGCGAGTTCCTCGATCGCGGTGGTGGCGTCGCCGAGACCAAGCGGTTCTTCCCCGGCCAGTGTGTCTGTGCGCCCACCTGCCGGGGCGTCCATGTCCGGGCGGCGCGCGCGCAGGGCCCCGGCCAACCGGGACATCTCCGCGGCTAGGCCCGCGTCGGCCATCGCCCCTTCCATCATCGCGGCAAGCTCGGCGCGCTGCTCCGCTGAGAGCGAGTCCAAGACCCGGTGCGCGGCGGTCATCCGCCGGACGAGCGAGTCGACGAGCTCGTCGAGATTCTGCGGGCTTTCCGGGAAGAACTCCCCGTACTTGCGCATGAAGTCGTCGAAATCCCGCTGCCGATGTTCGCCGCGCGCGTCCGCCTCGAGCATCCCGCTCAGGTTGGACATCATGTCCTTGACCCGCTGCATGGCGGCAGGGTCCGGCTGGGCCAGCGCGTCCTTCATGCCGCGGAACTGGCTGTCGAGCACTTCCCGCCGGAGCAGGTCCTTGAGCCGTTCGAAAGTCTCCCTGGCGGCATCCGACCGCCACTGGTAGGTGGACAGGGACCTGATGGCCTGGGCGGTCTCGCTGGGCAGCGTATCCAGCTCTGCCTCGGCCATCCGCGCATCGTCGCTCGGATCGGGGAAAAGGTCGGCACGCTCCTGCCCGATGGCGGTGTCAAGCAGCGCTCGCGCCTGCTCGAGTAGCCCGTCGGCGCGCCCACGCTCCCGTACCTCGCGCAGCCGCTCACGAACCCGGCGGATCAGATCGTCAAGCCCTTGCCGGTCACCCACCCCGCGCCGCAGGGCCTCGCGCAGCGCGTCCGCGGGTGCGCTGCCGCCCAGGATGGCGTCCGACATCTCGTCGAGCGCGGTTCGAACGTCGAACGGCGCCGCGAGCGGGTCGGGCGCATCGTGGTAGGGCCCGTAGCGGTAACTTCCCGAATTCGCCATTTCCCTTAGGTCCGCATTCCCTCACGTCCGGTAGACGGCCGCGCCGCCGCTGCTGTCCTTCGACAACCGCCGCATCAGGTACAGGCCTTCCAGCGTGAACTCGAGCGCGGCGGCGGCGTGGCCTGGTGATTCGCCGCCGTCCATACCGAGACGCTCCATGATCCGGGCCAGCCCCGGGACCTCGCCTGCACGGCCGAGCAGGTCACGGGCGGGCGTGAGCTCACCCGACTCGATCGTGCCGCCGCGGTCGAACTTGGCGAGCAGCCCGGACAGGTCGGCGCTGCCGAGGCAGGCGCGGAACGTGTCGGCTATCGCGCGTCGCAGCAGGTGGGTGAGCACCTCCTGCTCCCTGCCCTCCTCGCTGACCTCGAATTCGACCTTGCCGCGCAGCGTGTCCACGATCACCGGGAGGTCGCAGACGCGTGCCACTGGCTGGTCTTCACCGGTCAGTGCAGCCCGCCGGACGGCGGAGGCGGTCACGCTCTCCGCCGCCGCGATGGCGAACCGTGCCGATACCCCCGAACGGCTGTCGATTGCGCTCGACGCACGGACGAGGCGCGTGAACCTGGCGATGACCTCCACCAGGTGGCCAGGCAGCGGCCCGCCAGGGTCATGCCCGGCGGCGGGCAGCCTGGCTTCCTGCCAGACGAGCTCGAGCTCGTCGTCGAGGGTGAGGGGGTAGTGGGTGCGGATCTCCGCACCAAAGCGGTCCTTCAGCGGAGTGATGATCCGACCGCGGTTCGTATAGTCCTCCGGGTTGGCGCTCGCGACCAGGAGAAGGTCGAGCTGGAGCCGCAGCGCGTAGCCGCGGACCTGGATGTCCCTTTCCTCAAGCACGTTGAGCAGCGCCACCTGGATGCGCTCGGCCAGGTCGGGTAGCTCGTTCAGGCAGAACACGCCCCGGTTGGTGCGTGGGACCAAGCCGAAGTGGACGGTCTCAGGATCGCCCAGGGTGCGCCCCGCCGCGACCTTCACAGGATCGACGTCGCCGATCAGGTCGCCGACGCTGGTATCCGGCGTGGCCAGCTTTTCGCCGTACCTTTCGTCCCGGTGCCGCCAGACGATGTCCAGGTCTTCTCCCCGCTGGGCGGCCAGCCTGCGGCAGCGAGCGCAGACGGGCGCGTACGGGTGGTCGTTGATCTCGCAGCCGGTGACCGCGGGGGTCCATTCGTCGAGCAGGCCGGTGATGGTACGGATCAGCCGGGTCTTACCCTGGCCACGTTCGCCGAGCAGGACGATGTCGTGACCGGCGAGCAACGCTCGCTCGACATGCGGCAAGACGGTTGTATCGAACCCCACGATGCCGGGAAAGCGCTCCTGACCGGCCCGCATCAGCGTGAGCAGGTTCTGCCTGATCTCCTCTTTGGTGGTGCGGAGCTGGTGGCCGGAGGCGCGAAGCTCCCGCAGTGTCGAGGCCGCGGGCTGCTTCGCGGGTTGCGGCGCCGCGGCGGCGGCTTGGGGCTGGATCGGTGACTGCACCGTTCGACACTATGTCGTGTTCAGGCGACTTCGCATCTGCCCCAGCTTGGCCAGGGTGGTTCGCAGCCGCTGTGTCCCGGCTTGGCCAGGGCGGTTCGCAGCCGCGAGAATCACCACTCAGAACAGCACAAGAGCTAGGTAAGGGCTCGCTTGATTCCACATTTGATCGTTAACAGCACCCTGAGAGGAATCCCTTGGCCTTCTTCGGCGATGGCCTTGCGTTCGGCCCCGATCTGCAGAGCGCGGTCAGGCAGGCGGTTGAGCAGGCGCTCGCGCCGCTCGACGGCCCGCCCAGCCTGGTGTTCGTGTTCGTGGGCGGCGGCGGTGCCGACCCCGGTGCCGGCGCCGAAGCTGTGGAGCGCGCAGGCGCCGAGGCGATGGCAGCGGTGCCAGGAATCCCCGGCCGCCCGGCCGTCATCGGCTGCACGGCCTCAGGCGTGATCGGCGCGGGCCACGGTGTGGAGGACGCGGGCGCGGTGAGTGCGTGGGCGGCGATGCTACCCGGGGCCAGGGTCACTCCGTTCCGCCTGGATACCGAGCGTGCACCGGACGGGGTCGTGGTCGCGGGCATGCCGGTGCCTGCGGCCGAAGACCGGATCGCGGTGCTGCTCGCCGACCCGTACAGGTTCCCTGTCGACGCGTTCGTGGCGGAGTCCACCGACCAACTCGGCGGTTTGCCCATCGTCGGCGGCCTAGCCGGCGATCCCGCCCGCAGCGCGGGCGCAGCCGTCAGGCTCTATCTCGACGGCGAGGTGATCACCGGCGGCGCGGTGGGCGTCCTGATCGGCGGACCGCTGGAGGTGGCCACGGTGGTGAGCCAGGGCTGCCGCCCGGTCGGCCCGCCGATGGTGGTGACCAGAGCGGCTGGGAACGAGATCGCCGAACTGGCCGGACGGCAGGCGCTACCCAAACTGGAGGGAGTCGTCACCGCCCTGCCCGAGGCCGAGCAGATGCTCGCCGCGGAGGGACTGCACATCGGCATCGCCATGGATGAGTACGCGGACGACCATGACCGCGGCGACTTCCTGGTGCGCAGCGTCATCGGCGCTGACCCGCTGGCAGGCACACTTACCATCGGAGACGTCGTCGAGGTGGGCCAGACCGTCCGGTTCCAGGTCAGGGATGCGGTGACGGCCGCCGCCGATCTGGATCGGCTGTTGTCCGTATTCGGTACGGTGAGCGGAATTGACCCGGTCGGTGGTGCGCTACTTTTCTCGTGTAATGGCCGGGGGGCTGCTTTTTTCGGTACAGCCGATCATGATGTAGACGCGGTTCGCCGTGTGCTCGCACCCGAGGCGGTCGGCGGGTTCTTCGCGGCAGGCGAGATCGGCCCGATCGGCGGCCGGAATCACGTGCACGGATTCACCGCGTCGATCCTTATGTTTGGCCCTGGAACGGGAGGGTGAGCGTGGCGGGACCAAATCCTGCGATTGCCATCGATATTGGCGGCACCAAGATGGCGGCGGGTCTCGTCGAGCCCGGTGGGCGGCTCATCGCGGCGGCGCGGACCGCGACGCCGCACGCACTCGATGCCGAGCAGTTGTGGCGGACGCTCGACGCGCTCATCAGCCAGGTGCTCGAGTCCGCGGGGGTTGGCCGAACCGGTGCGCTGAGCGGCGTGGGGTGCGGCTGCGGCGGACCGATGGAATGGCCGGCCGGCCAGGTGTCTCCGCTCAATATCCCCGGGTGGCGATCATTCCCGCTCAGGGAAAGGTTGGCGGATCGCTTCAACGGGCTGCCTGTCCGGCTGCACAATGACGCGATCTGCATGGCCGCGGGTGAGCACTGGCGGGGTGCCGGGCGCGGCCGCCGCGACATGCTGGGCATGGTGGTTTCCACTGGGGTCGGCGGGGGCCTGGTGCTTGACGGCCGTCTCATCAACGGGGCGACGGGAAACGGCGGGCACATCGGCCACGTCGTGGTGGACCCGGACACCGGCCCGCCGTGTGAATGCGGCGGAAAGGGCTGCCTGGAAGCGATCGCGCGTGGTCCCGCGCTCGCGAACTGGGCGCAGCAGCAGGGCTGGCGCCCCGGGCAGCGCGAGCCGACCGCGAAGGACGTGGCAGACGACGCGGCGCGCGGCCATCCAGTCGCTATCGCGGCCATGCGGCGGGCGGGTCGCGCGATCGGCATTGCGATCGCCTCGGCCACGGACCTGTGCGACCTCGAGGTCGTCGCCATCGGCGGTGGTCTTGCGCAGGCAGGCGGCCTGCTTTTCGGCCCCGTCACTGAGACGGTGCGGATCTACGCGCGGCTCGACTTCGCTCGCGACGTGCAGGTCGTGCCGGCCGGGCTTGGCCAGGATGCCGGGCTGATCGGGGCGGCTGCGCTGATATTCGCCGGCGAGCGCTACTGGTCCGGCGGCTAGGGACGCCCCGGACACGCCCTAGCCACAGATCACTCACCTCCTGTGACCGGCATGCGCGGATTCGCGTCGTCCGGTGGGACTTGTCCCGAGCGGGTGGGACCTGCGGCCCTACCAATCGTCCCGCGCTCGGCGTTTTGTCACCAGCGGAGAATCATGAAGGAGGCACACATGAAGTATGCACCGCCAGGTCAACCGGGCAGCGTAGTCGCGGTCGAACCGAGGTATGAGAACTTCATCGACGGTAAGTGGATGGCGCCTGTCAAGGGCGGGTACTCGGTCAACCTGACCCCTGCCACTGCCAAGCCTATCTGCGAGGTCGCAAAATCCACGCCGGAGGACGTGGAGCTAGCGCTTGATGCGGCGCACCACGCCAAGGAGGCATGGGCCGAGCGGTCGGCGGCGGAGCGGGCCGCGGTGCTGAACGCCGTGGCGGACGCGATCGACGCGAACCGCGAGATGCTCGCGGTGGCGGAAAGCTGGGAGAACGGCAAGCCGGTGCGGGAGACGCTGGCGGCCGATATCCCGCTGGCGGCAGATCATTTCCGCTATTTCGCCGCGGCGATCCGCGCCGAGACCAGCACGACAACCGAAATCGACAAGGACACCGTCGCGTACCACTTCCACGAGCCGCTTGGCGTGGTCGGCCAGATCATCCCGTTCAACTTCCCGATCCTGATGGCGGCGTGGAAGCTGGCCCCGGCGCTGGCAGCGGGCAACTGCAGCGTGCTCAAGCCGGCGTCGCCGACGCCGTGGTCGATCCTGAAGCTGGCCGAGGTCGTCCAGCACATCGTCCCGTCGGGGGTGCTGAACATTGTCACCGGCCCCGGCGCCGAGATCGGCAAGGCCCTTGCCACCAACCCGCGGATCGCCAAGGTGGCCTTCACCGGCGAGACGGTGACCGGGCGGCTGATCATGCAGTACGCGGCGCAGAACATCATCCCGGTGACACTGGAACTCGGCGGGAAGTCGCCGAACGTCTTCTTCGCCGACGTGATGGCGGAAGACGACGACTTCCTCGACAAGGCGGTCGAGGGTCTGGTGCTGTACGCCTTCAACAAGGGCGAGGTCTGCACCTGTCCGTCCCGCGCGCTGATCCAAGACAGCATCTACGAGGAATTCATGCGCCGCTGCCTGGACCGCATCAGCAAGATCCGCCAGGGTAATCCGCTGGACACCGAGACGATGCTCGGCCCGCAGGTTTCGGCGCAGCAACTGCAGAAGATCTCCTCCTACGTGGACATCGGGCGGCAGGAAGGCGCCGAGTGCCTGACCGGCGGCCACCCGGCCGGAGTCGGCGGCGAGTTCACCGACGGCTACTTCTTCCAGCCCACGGTGCTCAAGGGCCACAACAAGATGCGCGTCTTCCAAGAGGAGATCTTCGGCCCGGTGCTCGCGGTCACCACCTTCACCGACGAGGCTGACGCGCTGCAGATCGCCAACGACACCCTCTACGGTCTGGGCGCCGGCGTGTGGACACGCGACGGCAGCCGGGCGTTCCGGATGGGACGCGCCATCCAGGCCGGGCGGGTCTGGGTTAACTGCTACCACCAGTACCCCGCCGGAGCCGCGTTCGGCGGCTACAAGGTGTCCGGCATCGGCCGCGAGACACACAAGATGATGCTCGAGCACTACAGCCAGACCAAGAACCTGCTCGTCAGCTACGACCAGAAGCCGATGGGCTTCTTCTAAACCGATGAGCACCCGATGAGTGCACGCGATTCGGCCCCGCGCCTGGTCGCGACCGAGGCTGCCCAGCAGGCGATCATTCGCCTGCGGGCCGTCCACGGTCCGCTGATGTTCGTCCAGTCCGCCGGATGCTGCGGCGGCAGCGCCCCGATGTGCTTCCAGGCCGGTGAGTTCATCACCGCCCCGTGCGACGTGCTTGTCGGCGAGGTGACGGGCTGCCCCTTCTACATGGATGAGCGGCAGTACGCGGCGTGGCACACCGACCAGCTGATCCTGGATATCGACCTAGGGATGGCGGAGGGGTTCTCCCTGCCCGCCGACGGCGGCTGGCACTTCGTGACCCGATCTGTCCTGTGCGCACGGGACGACGACCCCGTGCGAGACTTCGGGAATGGTGCTGCCCACCGGTCAGCTCCGGCTTGACGATGCCGTCGCAGCCCGCGAACTGCTCGGCGACGTCATCACCCGGACGCCACTGCTGCATTCCCGGGTGCTGTCCGACCGGCTCGGCGGCCCCGTCTACTTGAAGTGCGAGAATCTGCAGCGCACCGGCTCCTTCAAGGTGCGGGGGGCGTATTCGAGGATCGCGCGGCTGCTCGAGGAGGACCGGGCCAGGGGCGTGGTCGCCGCGAGCGCGGGAAATCATGCGCAGGGAGTGGCGTTCGCCGCGCACGCGCTCGGCACCAAGGCCACGGTGGTCATGCCCGAGGGAGCGCCGCTGCCCAAGGTCGAGGCCACCCGGTCGTACGGCGCGGAGGTGGTCTTCCACGACGGCAGCATCGACTCGTGCATCACCACGGCGCTGGCGCTCGCGGACGATCTGGGCAGCGTCTTCATTCATCCTTTTGAACATCCGGACACCGTCGCAGGAAACGCCACCCTCGACCTCGAGATCGTAGAGCAGCGCCCCGAGGTCCGCACCATCGCCGTTTCTGTCGGCGGCGGCGGTCTCATCGCCGGTGTCGCGGTGTGGGCGCGTGGCAAGGAACCCGGCATCCGTGTCCTTGGCGTCCAGGCAGAAGCGGCGGCGCCGTATCCGGTCTCGCTCGCGGCCGGGCATCCCGTGCAGGTGGAGCTGGCCCAGACGATGGCCGATGGGATCGCCATCGGCAGGCCCGGTGACCTCGCCTTCGGAATCGTCTCGGCGCTCGTCGAGCAGGTGCTGACGGTCTGCGAGGACTCACTGTCGCAGGCGCTGCTGCTCTGCCTGGAGCGGGCGAAGCTGCTTGTCGAGCCGGCCGGTGCGGCCACCGTCGCGGCCATGCTCGATCACCCCGCACGCGTTCGAGCCGCCGGTGGTCCTGGTGCTGTCCGGCGGCAACATCGATCCGATGCTGCTTTCCAAGGTGCTGAGGTCCGGCCTGACCACGGCGGGCCGCTACCTGTCCTTCCGCTGCCGCATCCCCGACAAGCCGGGCGGCCTTGCGAACCTGCTGGCCGAAGTCGCCGGTCTCGGCGCGAACGTGGTCGACGTGGTGCACGAACGGGTAGCGCCCCGGCTGCGCCCCGAGGAGGTGGAGGTCTCGCTGCAGGTGGAGACCAGGGGGCCGGAGCACTGCGACGAGGTGATCGGCGGCCCCCGCGCGGCCGGGTACACCATGATCTTCGGATGACCGCGCTCGCCGTTGAGAAGCTAACCTGGCACCACCACCACGCGGGGGCCGCTGCGGGCGGCCGCGGTCCATGCGTCGGTGATGCGCGACAGCGGGAACGTCCGTGTCGCGACTTCGACGCGGCCGTCGGCGATCAGCTGCATGTAGACAGGCAGCTGGGCCATGATGGCGGCGATCGGCGCCGAGCCAGCGCCGCTGCCCGAGATGCGGATGCGCCGGCTGCGCAGCAGCGCCGCGGGCACGGACGCCGCTGGTCCCGCGAGCGCGCCGATCTGGACGTAGCAGATGTCGGCGCTGTCCTCGCCGAGGCCGCGCCGCCCGAGGGCACCGAACATGGCCTCGGCGGGTGCGGCCCACACGAAGTCGAGCACGAGGCTGGGCGCGGCGCCGTCGAGGGCACTGGCTAGAGACGCCGCGTCCGCATCCCTGTTTCCCTGCAGCGCGACGGCTGTCGCGCCGGCCGCCGTAGCTCGATCGAGACCGGCAGGATTACGGCCCGCCCCGATGACATGCGCGGCGCCGAGCATGCGCGCGTTCTGCACGGCGAGTACCCCGGCCATGCCGGTTGCCCCGAGCACGACGACGGTGCCGAGCGCGCCGATCTCGGCCGCCCGGGCCTTCAGCGGCATCCAGGAGGATAGACCAGGGTTGAGGCCGCCTGCGATCCGCACCGGGTCCGCCGTTGCGGGCAGCGGCAGCCGCATCGTGGCAGGGACCGCCATCCGTTCGGCGAGGGTGCCGTAGGGCGCCTTGACGAACCCGGTGTAGACGAGCGCGCCGTCCGCCGTGCGCGCGACGCTGTCGACACCGGGTATGAGCGGCCAGGCGCCGGTGCTGCCGTAGTGGCGGCCCGCCGCCAGGGAACGCACCAGCGGATGGATACCAGCGGCCACGAGGTCGACGAGTTCGCTGCCCTCGCTCGCGACCGGCTCGTCGAAGTCTCCATACTCCGCCGCGGCGTCGGGTGCGCGCACGATCGCTGCTTTCACAGCATCTCCTTAGCAACGTGGCCGGGGATCGCCCCGCAGCAGTGGACGCAGCAACCGCGGCAGCCGTTAGGGATAATCCTGGACTGCTGCTACAGGTTGCCGCGGCGGGCCTGCTCGCGTTCGATCGCCTCGAAAAGCGCCTTGAAGTTTCCTTTGCCGAACCCCTGCGAGCCGTGCCGCTCGATCAGCTCGAAGAATACCGTGGGCCGGTCCTGCACTGGCTTGGTGAAGATCTGCAGCAGATATCCGTCCTCATCGCGGTCGGCGAGGATCCCGAGTTCGCGCAGCACATCCACGGGTACCCGGGTATCGCCCACCCATTCGCCGAGCGTGTCGTAGTAGCTACCCGGAGTGCCGAGGAATTCCACGCCCGCTGCCCGCATCGCGCGTACGGTGGCGACGATGTCGTCGGTGCCGAGCGCGATGTGCTGTACGCCGGGACCGCCGTAGAAATCGAGGTACTCGTCGATCTGGGACTTCTTCTTGCCCGCGGCGGGCTCGTTGATCGGGAACTTCACCTTTCCCGAGCCGTCGGCGACGACCTTGCTCATCAGGGCGGAATACTCGGTGGCGATGTCGTCACCGACGAATTCCTTCATGTTGGTGAAGCCCATGACCCGGCGGTAGAAGGCAACCCATTCGTCCATCTTGCCCAGTTCCACATTGCCCACGCAGTGGTCGATCTCGGTGAACAGCGGCCGCTTTCCTGCGGCATCGGCGGCGGCGCAGCCGGGACCAGCGGCGGCGTACCCCGGACCGGCGGCGTAGCCGGGCAGGTAGGGGCCGCTGTAGTTGGACCGCTCGACCAGCGTGTGCCTGGTGTCGCCGTAGGTGGCGATCGCGGCGAGCACGACCTTGCCGTGCTCGTCCTCGACGACGTGCGGTGCCGCGAGGCCGCGGGCGCCGCGCGCGGTCGCACTGGTGTAGGCGGCCTCGGCGGACGGCACCGCGAGGGCCAGATCGATCACGCCGTCACCGTGCGCGGCGACGTGCGCTCCCAGGTCAGTACCCGCGCGCACCGGGCCGCGGAACACGAACCGGGCGTTCCCGGACACCAGCACGTACGCCGCCTCATCGCGGCAGCCAGTCTCCGGCCCGCGGTAGGCCGCCAGGGTCATGCCGAACGCGGTCGCGTAGTGGTAGGCGGCCTGTCTGGCGTTCCCGACCGCGAAGACGATCGCGTCGATCCCGTCGAGCGGGAAGTCGATCAAGTCGGGCGGGAAGCCGTCTGAGGCCGCATGAGCCGGTGCGTCAGTCGCTGCGGGTCCGGTCATCTGGATGTGCTCCTTCGCGCCCTAGTTGGCACCGGCGGGCGTGCGCGGCTACCGCGCTGGTGCCGATATCTGCGAGCATCAGTCAGCGTTAGCAGATTGCGCAAGAGTTCACTAGGTAGCTAAGCAATTTGTATAGGTGGTAGCGCAAAACATTTGCACATATGTACAGCATGACTACTGTGGAGGGAGCCGTGTGCTGATCGACGATCTGGATGCGGGGATCATCGAGCTTTTCGCCGCCGAGCCTCGCATCGGCGTGCTCGAGGTGTCGCGCAGGCTCAACGTCGCGCGCGGCACCGTGCAGGCGCGACTCGACCGGCTGCACGCACGCGGCGCGGTCACCGGCTACGGGCCAGACGTCGATCCCGAGGCGATCGGATACGGCGTGACCGCGTTCGTCACGCTGGAGATACGCCAGGCGGGTGGGCACGACCCAGTAGCCGAACGGCTAGCGCTGATTCCCGAGATCCTCGAGGTGCACACGATCACGGGGGCGGGAGACATGCTCTGCCGCGTCGTCGGCCGCACCAACGCGGACCTGCAGCGGGTGATCGACGCGATCGTGGCGACCTCGGGAGTGGTGCGGGCATCCACGGTGATCGCGCTCGACACCCCGCTTCGCTACCGGGTCCTTCCCCTGGTGCGGGCCGCGGTGCGTCCGAGGCCAAGCGCTGGTCACTCGCCGATGTAGGGAACCGATTCGAGGATCTCAACCGTGGCGCTGCGGCCGTTCGGCAGCGAGTATGTCGCCTTCTCGCCCACCTTCTTGCCGTTGATCGCGTTCCCGAGCGGCGAGCGGGGTGAGTAGATGTCGATCGGGCTGCCGCTCTCTTCGCGCGAGGCGAGCAGGAACGTCACCTCGTCCTCATCGCCCTCAAACCTGATCGTCACGGTCATCCCCGGACCGACCACGCCGTCGGTGCGCGGCGGCTCGCCCACCCGCGCCGTCTCAAGCAGGTGCTGCAACTGGCGGATCCGGGCTTCGTTCTTGCCCTGCTCCTCCTTGGCGGCATGATAGCCGCCGTTCTCGCGAAGATCGCCTTCCTCGCGGGCAGCTTCGATTCTCTTGGCGAGCTCCATCCGGCCTGGGCCCGAGAGGTGGTCCACTTCGGTCTTGAGCCGGTCGTACGCCTCCTGGGTAAGCCAGGTGACGTTGGCGTCGCGGGTCTCGGTCACAGGCACTCCTAGCACTGCCGTACTGCACGGAACATATGCCGTCTGCCGGGTAACCGGCCGACGATCCTCAGGTGTAATCCTCTGAGGCTAACAAGGCTGGGCTAATGCGTCGTCCTGGTCAATGTCCAACATGGCCCGAATCTGCTCCCACGTGATCCCCACCGCGGCGGCGGATGACACCCGGGAATGTCGTACCGCGGCAATAATGTTGTCTCCGTGTGCGTCCCGTGCAGGCACGGGACGTCCGCGAGCACGATGAATACCATCACCCGGGAGGTTACGCTTGTCTGGCGAGTCGGGGTCTGACAGGGCGTCGTCTGACAGGGCGTCCCACGCTGTGTTCGGCACCGCGCAAGGCAACGGTGCCCACGGTCTGGCTGGGTGTAACGCGACAGTTAGCGGCGCGGATGGCAACGGAGCAGCCGGCGGCACCAGTGCAGTCAGTAGCAGCGCACCCAGTAGCAACAGCGCAGCCAGCAGCGGCGCAGCCAGCAGCGGCGCAGCAAGTGGCGCAGCCAGCGGCGCAGCCAGCAGCAGCGCAGCCAGCAGCAGCGCAGCCGGTAACAACAGCGCAGCCGGCAGCAGCGCAGCCAGTAACAACAGCGCAGTCATCAACAGCGCAGTCATCAATGGCACAGTCATCAACGGCACAGTGATCACCGGCACACGCACCAATGGCACAGCCGACAACCCAGCAGCCACTAGGACGCCGCTGCGGCTGCTCGCCGTGCACGCGCACCCTGACGACGAGTCGAGCAAGGGCGCCGCCACGATGGCCGGATATGTTGCCGAGGGGGTTCAGGTGCTCGTCGCGACGCTTACCGGCGGTGAGCGCGGCGACATCCTCAACCCGGCGATGGACCGGCCGGATGTGCGGTCGGACATCGCGCGCATCCGCCGCGAGGAGATGGCGCTCGCCCGCGAGATCCTCGGCGTGAAGCAGCGGTTCCTCGGCTTCGTCGATTCCGGCCTGCCCGAGGGCGACCCGCCGTCCCCGCTTCCGGCAGGCTGTTTCGCACTCGAGCCGCTCGACGCCGCGGCAGCGCCGCTGACCGTGCTTGTCCGCGAATTCAGGCCGCATGTCATGGTCACTTATGACGAGACCGGCGGGTACCCGCACCCGGATCACATCAAATGCCATGAGGTATCGATGGCGGCGTTCGAGGCGGCGGGAGATCCCGACGCTTACCCGCTAGCTGGCCAGCCGTGGCAACCGCGCAAACTCTACTATCACGCCACATTTCACCGGGCCCGATTCGAGGCACTGCACGAGGAGATGGTGCGGCGCGGCCTCGAGTCGCCCTATGCCGAGTGGATGGAGACCTGGGAGGAACGGGCCGCCAACCGTCCGCAGCTCGAGATCACGACGCGGGTCGAATGCGGCGAATTCTTCGAGGTGCGCGACAAGGCTTTGCTCGCGCACGCGACGCAGATTGACCCGAACAGCTTCTGGTTCGCTTGCCCGCTTGAGGTGCAGCGCGCCGCGTGGCCAACAGAGGACTACCATTTGGCAAGGTCACTCGTTGACACCGAACTTCCGGAGGACGACCTGTTCGCCGGCATCAGGGAGAAGGTGCCCGCGTGATAGAGAAGGTGCCCGCGTGATAGAGAAGGTGCCCGCGTGATAGAGAAGGTGCCCGCGTGATGGAAGAGGTGCCCGCGTGATGGAAGAGGTGCCCCCGTGGTGATGCTCGCGGCGCCTCCGGTCGCGGCGCCTCTGCTCGCGGCGGCGTCCAACTCCGCCAATGACATAACCCCGGGCGTGCTCGGGTTCCTTGTGATCGCGGCTATGGGAGCCGCGCTCTTCCTGCTGCTGCGTTCCATGAACAAGCATCTGCGGCGGGTCAGGGCGGTCCGGGACGCGGGCCTCGCGCCGGGCAGCGACCTCGGTAGTGTGGCTGTCGGCGGCGCGCTCCGGGGCAGCGCCGAGAGCAGGGCTGACATCAGCGCCGACGGAAGCGTCAACGGCCGGATCGACGGCCGGATCGACGGCCGGATCGACGGCAGGGCCACGACCGATCAGGCTGACGGGACGGGCGGCGCCGCAGGCAGGTGATCGGGGCGCCGGGAGATTCACTTTATGCTTGTCATCCACGGAATCTGGGACCAGGACGCGTTTCACCTGTGGGCAGAGGACTCTGGCGAGGCTGAGCAGGCTCGCTCGCCGATCGGTCGCTCGCCGATCGGCTCGCCGATCAAAGGGACCGGCGCACCGCAACCGCATCCGTTCGCGAGCCAGCCGGCCCTGCTCGTTGGCGCGCTGGACGCGACCGGGCAGCTAACCGAGATTATCGGGACGGCAGCGCCTGGTGATATCACCCTCTGGCTGCCCAGCACGAGGACAGGCCCGACCGCGTCGCCTGAGCTTGCGCGGACCCTGGCGGGGCCTGGCCAGCCGGGCCGCCCAGGCCGCGCCGAGCTTTCCGCCTGGCGGGTGCCGGTGCTCACGGTCGCACCCGTCGCGGCACTTGACCTGCTTAATGCACTTGGCGGGCAGGGAAATCCGCCGGGCGGCAGCCTCTCAACACCGGGCGGCTCGCTGCGCTACTTCTGCGCCGTCGGCGCGCTCGCAGCTGACCTGGCGAGCCTTGGCCGGGTACTGCCCTCGCTCATCGCCGCTGGCGGGGGCAGCGATGCCCGATGGGAGGCGCGCTGGCGGCCCGTGCTCACCGGACCGCACGCGCAGCGGGCGCGGGAACTCGCCCAAGCGATGCCGCCGGTCTGCAGGTCTGCCGTCGCCGACGGCGTGCCGCCCGCGCTGGTGCTGACCTGTGCGCTCGACGCGCTCACCGACGCCGCGGTCCGGGCCAGGATCAGTTCTGGTGGCGGCGAGCCCGTCACGCTGCTGCCGCGCAGGCGCGGTCGCAGGCCGCCGCGCGTCTCCGTGGCCGAACGCTGGATCGCGGCGCTCAGCAGAACCGACCCTGCACGCGTGCTCGTCGCGCTGGATGACCAGGATCCGGAAGATTCAGCCGAGGTTAAGGTCCTCGCCACGGCGCTTGACGACTGGCGCGCGACCGCCCAGGCGCCGGCCGGCCCGGTCCGCACCTGTTTCCGGCTGACCGAGCCGGCGGAATACGACAAGCCCGAGGAGCCGCGGGAGGCAGGTGCCAGCGACGAATCTTGGCGGGTCGAGTTTCTGCTTCAGTCGACGGGAGATCCCAGCCTTGTGGTGGCCGCCGCCGCGATCTGGGCGGGCTCAGCGGCCGGCTGGCCCGGTGTAGCGGCCGCGCATCCGGAAGAGGAACTGCTCGCCGGGCTCGGCCGCGCTGCCCGATTGTTCCCCGAGCTAGACGCGGAGCTGCGTACCAGGGCGCCGTCAGATTCGTCCCTCGACCGGGCCGGCGCGTTCCGCTTCCTGAAGGAGACGGCGCCGCTGTTGCAGGCGGCCGGATTCGGCGTGCTCCTTCCGGCCTGGGCGAGAAAATCGCGGCTCGGCCTGAAGCTCACCACGCGGTCGGCTCGCAGCTCGACCGGCACGGCCGTGGCCGGCGCCGGGTTCGGCCTCGATGAGCTCGTCGACTTCCGTTACGACCTTGCGATCGGCGATGACGTGCTCGATCCGGACGAGCTTGCAGAAATCGCCAGGCTGAAGATGCCGCTCGTCCGGTTGCGCGGCCAGTGGATGGAGCTGGACCAGCGGCAACTGCAGGCGGCGTTGAGGTTCCTTGAGCGCCGCCGGAGCGGCACGGTGCGGGCCGGCGATGCGCTGCTTGCCGCGGTGGGCGCTGATGATCCCGAACGGCTGCCGCTGACAGACGTCGACGCTGATGGCTGGCTTGGTGACCTGATCTCTGGACAAGCTGAGCAGCGGCTCGACCCCGCTGGTCCGCCGTCGTCATTTGCTGGCACGCTGCGCCCGTATCAGGAACGGGGACTGGCCTGGCTGAGGTTTCTCGGCGGCCTCGGGCTCGGCGCGATCCTGGCCGATGACATGGGCCTGGGAAAGACGGTTCAGCTGCTCGCGCTGCTCAGTTCCGAGCGCGAGGCGCTGCTAGCCCGGGGTGACACAGCGCTAATCGGGGACACCCCGGACCCCGACGGCCCGGAACCCCCCGCTGCGCCGCAAGCGCATGCGCCAGCCATTAAGGATCATTCACGGGTAAAGCCGACGCTGCTGGTGTGCCCGATGTCGCTGGTCGGCAACTGGCAGCGCGAGGCGGCGCGGTTCACGCCCGGCCTTCGGGTGCATGTGCACCACGGAGCGGGCCGGCTGACCGGGGGCGAGCTTGCCGCGGCGCTCGCGGCTGCGGACCTGGTGATCACGACCTACGCGCTCGTGGCCAGGGACGGGCCAGTGCTGGCCGGGATCGACTGGGCGCGGGTGGTCTGCGACGAGGCCCAGAACATCAAGAACAGCGCCACCAGGCAGGCCAGAGCGGTGCGGGCCATCCCAGCCGCCGCCAGGATCGCGCTGACGGGCACACCGGTGGAGAATCACCTGGCCGAACTCTGGTCGATCATGGAGTTCACCAACGCTGGGCTGCTCGGATCGGCCGAGTCGTTCCGCAGCCACTACGCGGTGCCGATAGAACGGCACGGGGACGAGGAGGCCACGGCCGCGCTCAGACGGCTGACCGGCCCATTCATCCTGCGTCGCCTGAAGACCGACCGGTCGATCATCGCGGACCTGCCGGACAAGCTCGAGATGAAGGTCTGGTGCAACCTCACGCCGGAACAGGCCACCCTCTACCAGGCCACCGTGGAGGAGATGCTGGCCAAAATCGAGGCGGCCGAGGAGGGGATCGAGCGTCGCGGGCTTGTCCTCGCCACCATGGCCAAGCTCAAGCAGGTCTGTAACCATCCCGCGCACCTGCTTGGTGACGGCTCGGCCCTTGTCGGACGGTCGGGAAAGCTGGCGCGGCTCGAGGAGATCTGCGACGAGGTCATTGCCGAGGGCGAGCGTGCGCTGTGCTTCACGCAGTACGCGGAGTTTGGTGCGATGCTCGAGCCTTACCTCGCGGCGCGGCTGGGCTGCCCGGTTCTCTACTTGCACGGCGGCACGTCCAAGCGGCAGCGCGATGCCCTGGTCGCGCAGTTCCAGGAGTCCGGTGAGCCTGGCGTGTTCCTGTTGTCGCTCAGGGCGGGCGGCACCGGGCTGAACCTGACGGCTGCTAATCATGTGATTCACGTGGACCGGTGGTGGAATCCGGCGGTGGAGGACCAGGCGACCGACCGGGCGTTTCGTATCGGCCAGCGCAAGGATGTCCAGGTGCGAAAGTTCATCTGTGTCGGCACGCTGGAAGAGCGGATCGACGCGATGATCGAGCAGAAGAAGGCGCTTGCCGAGCGGATCGTCGGAGCCGGCGAGGCCTGGCTCACCGAAATGCCGGTGGCGCAGTTGCGTGAAGTGATCACCCTTTCACCGGAGGCGGTGTCCGAGTGAGCGAGTGGTTCCCGCAGTCGCGCCCGCGCCGGGTCGATGGAGGTATCAAGGCCCGCAGCAAGCGTGGCAAGATCGGCGAGCAATGGTGGTCCCGCAGGTTCATCGCAGTGCTGGAATCATTCGGGATGAGCGGCAGGCTGGCTCGCGGGCGTAATTATGCGCGCGCCGGCCAGATCCTTGAGTTCTCGCTTTCGACCGGAGTGGTGACGGCCCGGGTGCAGGGTTCGCGGCCGAAGCCGTACCTGGTGCGGATCAAGGTGCTGCCGCTGACCACGCCGCAGTGGCATCAGGTGGAAGAGGCGCTGGCGGCGCAGGCGCTGTTCCGTGCCAAGCTGCTCGCCGGTGAGATGCCCGACGAGATCGAGGAGGTCTTCACGGCCTGCGGCACTCCGCTGTTTCCGCACTCCCCCCGCGATCTCGACATGTCGTGCTCGTGCCCGGACTGGGGACTGCCCTGCAAGCATCTGGCGGCGACCTGTTATGTGCTTGCCGAGGCGTTCGACGAGGACCCCTTCCTGATGCTCGCCTGGCGCGGCCGCTCGCGCGGCGACCTGCTTGCCTCGCTACGGCGGATCACGGGGCAGGGTCCGGTGGGGCAGGGTCCGGTGGGCCAGGGTCCGGTGGGCCAGGGTCCGGCGGGGCGGGATGCGGCGGGGCGGGATGCGGCGGGGCAGGGTCCGGCGGGGCAGGGCCCGGCGGGCCAGGGTCCGGCAGGGCAGAATCCGGCGATGCGAAGTCCGGCGGGGTGGGCGGCGGCGGTGGTCATCGACGTGACTGGTGCGCCGCTGGCGGACTGCCTGGATGGCTTCTGGTCACCGGCGATGAGCCAGGCAGCCTTGCGAGCCCGCCCGGTGACTCCCGCCGCCGCCCCCGATGTGCTGCTGCGGACCTTCGAGCCGCCGGATATCGAGGTGCGCGGCAAGGACCTGGTCACGCTGCTCCGCCCTGCCTACCTGCGGATGACGGGCGACGAGGGGCCCGACTAGTCGGATGTCCAGATGTCCGGATGTCCGGGATGGCTGGATAAACGGATTGCAAGCTTATGTGGTGAGCGCTGGCGCCGCACCGCGCCCACGAGAGTAACGCCCCGGCCGGTGGCTCCCGGCTGTCCAAGCAGCGCGCGAGCCGGTGTGTGGTTCCGGTCGGCTGGGGTGGTCCAAGTCGGACCGCCCCATGGGCTTTTTAGTGCGCCGCCGCCTGGGTGGCGTCGAGCGCCTGCGCGATGCCGGTGGCCCATGCGCAGATGTCCACCTGGTCGCGGAAGTCACCTTCGGAGACCAGGTCCTGCCTGGCGAGCAGTTTCGTTACTACGCGCTCGGCGGCGCCGAGCTTGCTGAGGTCCAGGGCGCCGAAGAAGACGCGGTGGCCACGAGGGGCGATGGCCGACGTGAACTTGGCGATCACTTTGGGCTCCGCGACCGAGAGCAGGTCTCGGCCTTGCGGGTCGGTTGTCTTGGTACCGAGCGGGCCGCTGCTGAACAACCAGACCGGCCGGCTGGCGAGGAGGGCGCTGTGCCGCTTGACGAACCGCCTGGCTTCCCTGCGCCAGAACCCGTAGTAGACGGCGCTGCCGATCACGAACGCCTCGTAGGAGTCAAGTTCGCCGATGTCGCCGATGTCGCCGATGTCGCCGATCGGCCGGACATCCACGTGCGCCCCCCGCTTCCTGATAGTTTCCGCGATGGACTCCGCGATGCCCGCGGTCGATCCGTGTTTGCTCGCGTAGGCCACGAGCACCCTCGTCTCCTTGTCCATATAGCCAGGTGACGCCCTATCGACGCACTTGTTAAGGCGTTGATAGTCCCTGGTTCAGGGCCCTTGGGCCCGTGCGTCCCCCGGCACGCTTTGACGTCTCGGCTGCCTTACCTGCTTTGATGCCAACGGGAACAAGTCGATTGGGAACAGTCGAAAGCGTTGTCGATCTCGCGAGCCTGCGGCGGGCGGAGATCACGGCGCGGAGGTGACCAGGCGGAATGAGGAACGGCGTGAACTCCTCGCCCACCGGCACCTACGGCACGTCGAACTGTGAGTGAGTGCTGCCCTTGACCTTTGTGTCACCTGGGACGTGCATACGGGGTGACGCGGTAGGTCCAGCCGGATGGCGTCGTCCAGATTAGGACACCCGGTTCTGGTTGCGCGAGTTCCCACCCGTCCGCCTGTTTCACCTTGTGATGGAACCGGCGAGCGGACCGCGGCTGCGTGCGCAGATATGTGCTCTGAACTGCGGAAACAGCTTAGGGTACTGCCTCGGGCTCAGGGCTTCGCCGGGCTGGGGATGGGCGGCGGTGCGGGCCGCTGAGAGCATGCATATCCCTGGCACCTGGCCGCACTTTGTCGGCGCGCTGAAGGGGCCGTCGGATCTTGGCCATAATCATGACAAGTGCCCGGCCTGCCCTGACGATTACACAGAGCCAGATCCGTGGCATCAGCGACCGCGGCGTTTCGGCCGCCGGGGATCTCGCGCGGAGGCGTTCCGGGCGGCGCGCAGCCTGGGCGGCGCGCTGAGGATCGGTTCGGCGACCAGGACCCGGAAGTCCTCTAGCGTTCCGCGTGCCGGATAGCCAGAGTCGCACACGGCGCGGACCACGTCCACCCGCTGGCGGCGGGGCAGCTCTTCGAGTTGTGCCCGTACCGCATCCGGGCCTCCGATCTCCAGCAGTTCCAAGATGCTCCCGGCCATCAGCCACGCGGCTTCCTCCGGGCTTGCCTCATCGGGGTCGCGATCCCGTTTCTGCACGAGCAGGGCAACCGGGCCCAGCTCCGGGTCGCGCAGCAGGCTGGCCAGCAGTTCGTCTCCCTCCGGTATACCGCTGGCGAGAACGTTCAGCATCGCGGCCTTCCGGCAGAGGAACGGGCAGTCGCGGATCGCCCGGATGAGCGGATCCAGCGACCTGCCGCGGGTGGCCCGCCAGATTGCGATCTCCTCCGCTGCGGTCGCTGGCGTGTAATGCTGAGCCACGGTGCCGAGCAACTCCGCTGGCGAGGCGTTGGCGAGTTCACCCACGAGCCCCGCCTCCCTGCCTTCGGCGAGCATGCGCTGCCGCATCGCGCGGGTGCCGAGCGGGGCAAGGCTCACCAGGCGCCCCGGTGCCGCCAGTCGCTCCCGCAGGGCGGCGGCCCGCTCACCGGTGAACGGTACGGTCCCGGATGGCATCGTGACGGCCTCGTCCAGGTCTTCAGAGAACACCCCGCTGGCCAGGTCATGGACCGAGGCCACCGCGCCGAGAGCTTCGAATACGTCGAAGATATGCTCCAGGTCGTTATCAACGCGCACCCGCTGGCCAATCTGCGTGACCGGGCTGAGGGAATCCACCTCGAAGTGAGCCCGGACCGAGTCCCAGACCGACTCCGCGAGCCGGGCCACCGGGACCGGCTCTTCCATGCTGTAGATCGTGGCCATCACGTCGGGCACTATCACGTCGTAGAGAAGCCGTAGCGGCGAGGGCGGCTCATCCGCCCACAACGGACGGCAGGCGGCGTCGCCGAGATCAAACGCCGCCTCGAACGCGCGCTGCCAGAGGGCATCCGCGTCGGCGAGCACCGGCCGCGCCTTTGCCACTGGCACCAGGCGCGGGCCCTGCCGCCGGACCAGACGTGCCTTCTTCGCCCAGTTCACGATCAGGTCCAGGCCCGGGAGATCGGGGGCGCTGCGGAAGGCCAGGCCCTTATCCCCGGTTCCGAGCAGCGATATCAGCTCCCTGGCGTCCGCGGGCCTGACGTTCCCGGCCGCTGTGAGCATCCGGCCCTTCGGCCCCAGCCAATCAGCCAAAGCACGCAACTGGCCGGAGACCTTACTGCATCCGGCCGCCGCGGTGAGCTCCTCCGGGGCCGGGAGCTTCACCGGCAGCTGAGCGAATTTCCGCTCCTGGGCCGGTGACGGGCGGCCGAACCGCCGCTCCAGCACACGCCCCAGCAGGCCCTCGTCAAGCACGACCCGGCCTGCCTGGACATCGTTCAGGAAGCCGGCCAGCACCACGGGATCGCCGATGTCCACGCCCTGGGCCTGGGCGGCCATCGCCACCGTTTTCGCCATCCCGTACCGTTGCTGGTCGCCGATCGCGTCGGCGAACTCCCTCGCAGCGGCGTCGATGGCGGACTCGTTCTCCTCGGCGGCGGCGCCCCGCGGATCGCGCAGCCCGTGAGCGTCGAGGTAACACAGCAGGGACCGCAGCGTCTCGGGCGCGTCCAGCAGGTCACCCTCAGGCGCGGTGACCTTTTCCGGGATCCACTCCAGCAGCGCCCGGCGCACCTGCGCCGGGGTCCAGAAGCCCAGCCGCCCGTCCGAGCTGAAGTGCCGCGAATCCAGCAGGGCTCCGGCCAGCGGGAGCGACATTACCAGGCCGTTCGCCCCGGCCCAGGCCTCAACCCGCCTGAGCAGAAGGTCACGGGCACCAAGATAGGCATCGGATTCCTCGATCTCGTAATACGTGCGCACCGCTCAACACTAGCCATCGGGGCAGCTCCCCAGCGCCGTGTACCACAGATGCCCGGCGGTGCCTGTCAGGAGGTCGTCCGTCACCGAGACCTCAGGTGTCCGATCGCTGGCCTCGGGAGGCATCGAGCAGGTCGAGATAGCCTTCGACCGCATCCCACAGTTCGTTCTCCGGGTAACGGCCATAACCACGGTGCTCGCGCCGCCAGCCATGATCCCAGTACTTGTCGTGGATCTCGCGCAGATGGGCCAGCGCCGCGTCCAGGTCTTCGCGGAGCTGCAGCCGCTCATCGGCCGGTTCCGGGACCAGCCGGCTGAGCGAGTCGAAATCTCTTGCTTCCAGCGCCGCCAGCGCCTGCGCGTCGGGGCCGCCATCGACAGACCAGATGCGCACCGGGCCGCGGATGTAGTGATTCCATACCGGGTCCAGGTACGACCGCCAGAAGTACAGGAAGCCGCCCTTGCTGAGCCGTAGCTCGGTGGCCAGCCAGTCGGTGCCTTCCGGGCTGGACTCCCACGGGACTTCCTCAGAGGGCAGGTTGATCGCGACCGCGACCTGAACGGCATCCAGCGGGTCGGCTCCGTCCACCACCGCGCCGAAGGCATATACGGCCTTCAGGAACGGCTCCGTGTCGGACCAGAACATCTTCACGCGCTCGCACGTCTGGGCGAGGATCCGCAGCTTCTCCACAGCGCGCTTGTACCTCATGACTGCATATCATGCATCAGCTTGCTCACGTCCAGGTCCGCTGGCTCCCGCGCGGCGGTGACCCGCACAGATGCCGTTCGATCGGCTGTTATAGGGCGGTGGACAGGCTTGCCGCCCAGCACCCGGAGAGGCGGGACCGGCGCGCCGACGCCATGCCCCCGGGAGCGGCCATCTTCGATGACCGCTGCGGAGTCTGGCATCATTGAGGGGAAGGGAGGCGCCATGTGACCACCATTCACGTCCGGTATGAGATCCTGGACGACCCCGGTCGTCCCTCTCCGGATTCGGTGCCGGATTCCTTCGCGTGGGGTGTGCAAGCACTGGGCCTGCCGGGGAACCTCAACGCCTTCGGGGTCGGCGACACGCTCGCCGAGGCGCTCGATGATCTTGGCGAGGGCGTCCGGGCGCTGTTCAGCGCCGGGCCGGTACCGGAGGAGCTGACAAGGGAGATCGCCGTCACGGTCGGCGACGCGGCCTGATGCCGGTCCAGCTCTCGGGAAAGGACATCGTCAAGGCGCTGGGCAAGGGCGGCTGGGAATTGGAGCGGGTCACCGGCAGCCACCACGTAATGCGGCACGCAGACGGCCGGCATGTGAGCGTGCCCGTGCATGGGTCCCGGCCGCTCCCGGCCGGGACGCTCGCAGCGATCTGCCGACAGGTCGGCCGCACCGCAAGCGAGCTGCGTGACCTTCTTTAGGATGACCGAGCGACCTGTGTCATTATCGCTTGCACCGTGGAGAATGGCTGCATTCGCACATATCTCTATGACCTGGGAAACAGTGGATGCCTGCTGGCTCAGTCCAGGGTTTTCCGCTTGCCGGCGATTGTGGCAGCGCCGTGGGTCTAGTGTCCAGCATGGCTCCGGCAGACTGCGGTCGGGCGCGGAGTAGACGGGTCTGTGCGTGCCGGGACAGCTCCGCATCGGGCACATGGCCCAGCAGGCGGGCTCCGCTGCGGCGACGTACGGCAGACTCTGGTTTCCATGTCCGGTTTCCTGGGCTCGATCCGGCAGCGCCGTAAACTCCTGTGTAGGCCGAGGGAGGAGCGTGACGCGTGACCTTGGATGAGATCAAGGCGATGAGGCTGCGTCTTGCCGAGCTGTGCGGGAAGTACGGCATAGCGGAGCTGTCCGTCAGCAGGTCACCACTGCCGCACAGCCAGATCCCTCATCCCCCAGCAGGCCCAGCCCCCCGGCGTCCGGTCGCGGAGCTTGCGGGCCGGCGGACACGAGGCGAGATAGCCGACCCGCCAGTTGCGGGCAACGGGCTCACCTCCAACGAAGGCAGGTGCCTGAAGCTTCCTAGAACAGCCTATCGTAAAATCCACGTTTTTCGCACATGTGTTCGCATGAAATAGTCAGTACCAATATTCGAGGCCAGTTAGCAGGCTTGGCAGATCTAGCACCGCCAGCCGCGCCATTCCCGGCCGCCGAACTTGCACCGCAGGCTTGGGCGTCCCAGGCTTGGGCGTCCCAGGGTTGGGCGTCCCAGGCTTGGGCGTCGCGTGCGTCGGCGCAGGCTTCGGCGCGGTGTGCGGTCCTCGAGTTGGGCGACGGTCGAGGATGCCGTGACACGTAGGTCGAGCAGGTCATCGCTGGGGGAGTCGTGCTGGACGGTCCGCTGCCGGCCGCTCGGCCGCCGCGTTCGTGGACACCAAGGCGGCGCTGTTCCTGCACGGGCGGCCGCGGGGTCCCGGCGACCGCGTCCTGGCCGGCCTGGCGGCGCTCTGGCCACCGGAGGGGTGGTGCGGTGCCGCGCCGGTTTCGGGTCGCGCCGGGCGTCGCCACTCGCCCGACACGCGAAACTGACGTGGGCTGCGCGCCGGTTGTGACTAGGCGGGCTCCATGCCGAACCGGCTCATCAGGGCGCGTTCCTGTTCACCTGCCGGTGGCTGTTCGCCGGACCACAGCCGGTGCAACTCCTCGAAGTAGGTATCCATCGCCGGGGCGTGCAGGACGAGCAACCGCGCAGCCGCTGCACCGCCATTGCCGAACGTGTGTGCGGCGCCGCGCGGAACGAGCAGGAAATCGCCGGCCCCGCCGGCCTGTTCCCGACCGTCGCGCTCGAACAAGACTGTCCCGTCAAGCACGAAGAACGCCTCGCTGCAGTTGGTGTGCCTGTGTGCGGGCGGCCGTCGGCCGTCGGCCGCCGGGCGGCAGCGTGCGCTCCGTCAGCGAGAAATCGCCACTGGTCTGTTCTGCGATCGCCTTGAAGGCCATTACGCTGCCGCGTGCGGTGAAGATCTTGCCCGCACCCGGATGATCGGTACGCTGCTCACGATTCCTTCACAGAGGGGTTCGGGCCCGGGCGCGGAAATACCGGGCCATCGGATACTTCGCCGCGCAGCCGTTAAGGCTGTATTGCCCCGGGGGGGCGACCCCCGAGACCTCCCGCAGACTGTAGCGGCCCGCGCACTGCTGGATGAGAATCCGCCGATTCACGTATCAGGATAATGCGTGGTCAGATGATCACGGCTGCGGCCCTTCTGACCCGCCCGGCCATCAGCGGGGCAGCGCTTCGTCCGCGCAACCCCCCCGGCGCGGCAGCTAGGGTGGTACCAAAAGTTGAAAATTTAATCATTCCGGTACTCTGGCGGCATGAGCGGATCGCACTGGCTCGCCGCCACGGAGCAGCGCGACTGGCGCGCTTATATCGAGGGCAGCGCCAGGTTGTCCGACGCCTTGGAACAGGACCTCAAGGCGCGGCACGGGATGTCGCTGGCTGAATACGAGATCCTCGTCCAGCTTTCTGAGGCGCCGGAGCGGCGGTTGCGGATGGCGGAACTCGCCGCCTCGGCGATCCAGTCACGCAGCCGGCTGACGCACACCGTGGCGCGTTTGGAATCGAAGGGATTCGTCAGCCGCGCGGACTGCCCCACGGACAAGCGCGGCGTCTACGCTCTTTTGACCGACGAGGGTTTCGCCGCGCTGCGCCGCGCCGCGGTCGATCACGTGGCCGCCGTTCGTGACCTGTTCATCGACGTGATCGACGCGGGCGAGCTCGCCGCCGTCGGCCGGGCCTTCCGCGCCGTCGCCGCGCGGCTTGGTTGACCGCGCCTTGGTTCAAACCGCGCCGCTGGGCGTGAGGTCGTTAGATCTCCCGAACGGCTGCCGCGCGGCGTCGGTCACACGGATCGTGGCGGCGTGCTGTGTGGTCATGGCCAGCGTGCGCACGCGCTTGAGCGGCAAGCCCACCAGGCCTGCTGACGGGTGATGCGATGTGCGGCTGCCGGCGGCTGAACGTCATCCGGCCAGCCGCACCCGCACCGCCCGCCGCTTGCGTTGGCGAGACGAAAGGCGCGGTCTCCAGGTGCTGCCAAGCGGCGCTGGTTCAGGCGATGCGAGTCAGGTCGGCGTACCAGCCCCGGCCATCGTCGTGAATGGCGTCGAGCCGCCATGTCTGGCGCGCGATCTGGAAGGTGTCATCCTCCTGCAGCGTGACCTTGTAGTCCTCCGACGAGTTTTCATCCCACACCGCTATCTTCACCTTGGTGGGTTCGCTTGTCGTCGCGGGAAACAGGTTGCTACCAGCGAAGCTGACATCATCGTCTGTGCCAGACACGACTCCCTGGCCGACCTTGATCTTGAATCCTATGTCCGCCGCAGCGTGCAGCTCCTTACTTCAAGGTGGCGTAGTTGGGTTGCATGTTTGACGCGAACTCCGCTGGTCGTATCGCCTCGGGATGTTGATCCGACGCATCAACCCTGCACATGTGCTCGGCGCGTAGTGGAGTTCCGGTGTCCGTGGTGGCGTCGTTCGCGCTGCCGTACAGGGCGCGCATCCTGGCGGCGCCGCTTTGCGTGGTGCCGGGCTGGCACGTCTCGGCGAGGCGCGATCTTGTGTCGGCCGGGCGGGCGTGTGTCTCGGCGGACCGGTTCGGCGTCTCGGCCGGGCGCCGCACGTCGTCGGGACGGCGGCGGGGCGTCTCGACGCCGCGGTGAGCGGCGACAGCGGCACCGTTCTCCTCGCCGCGTGATCGGTCGCGTAACTACGCCACGTGGTCATCTCATCACGATCTGGGGTACGGCCGGGTGTCTTCACAAGATGATGACGGCTCCGCCGCCGTCCACGCTCTGATGACGCCGCGCAGCCGTTCAGCTTGACGGCACGTCGACCGCGATCTCGCCGCTGAGGCGGGCACCAGCGGACAACTCGAGGTCGTCACCGCTCCAGAAGCGGCCGGCGTCGTACCAATTCGGTCGGCGCCCACCCGGAAGCAACCCCATCGCCTGGTATGTGATCGCGACCACCTCCGCGCAATAGGCGGTCTTCAGGTCGGCGGCCTGCGCCCCGTCCCGCCCGCCGTCCGGCGCGCCATCCCGCCCGCCGTACCGCCCACCATCGGGCACCACCTGGCCGTCGCGTCGACCGTGCCTGATGGGCGGCATCCGACCGCGCAGCCACAGCGAAGCCAGCCGGGCCGTGGCAGGAAACGGTGTGCCGTCCAGGCGGGCAATGGTGCGTAGTACGGCGTCCTCCGTCTCCCGGGTGACGGCATAGTCGAGCTGGCGCAGCCACGCCTGCTCGCCGTATCTCGTAGCCCAGACGATCACCGCCGCACGCAGGTCATGCAGCTGGACGCCGCGCTGGTGGTTGCCTGACCACATGTCGGGCAGCGACCTGCCGAGCTCCGCGTGCCACATCAGCGGCGGCAGGTCGTCCACGACGACGGACATGCCGACGTGGTTGACGGGGCTGTTCGTGCTCACCTGGATGGCGCGGTCTGCCGCCTTGCGGCCGCGAAACAGCCACACATCGCCGGTTCGGGTCAGGTCGAGAGCGTCGTCGAGGGTGATGCGCGCGCCAGGCACGGTCGTTAGCCTAGGGTGCGTGCGCTTGTGGAAAGTACTCGGACTGGCTGCCTTCGTCGGTGTCGCTGCTACCGGCGCGCTGATTGTCAGAGACGAGCGGCGTCGCCGCGCCTATACCGCTGAGGAGATCCGGGCGCGGCTGCACGCGCGCTTCACCGAGGCGTCACCGGACGCTGGGGCGTCAACGGATGCCGAGGCCGCACCCGACGCCGGTCAGCCCACGTGGCCCGTCAGCTGACGAGGCGATCAGGCATCGGCCGGCGGCGGAGGCTCGGATCAGTGATCGACGGCGGGTCGTAACCGGCGTCGGCGCGGTTCAGGTTGGTGCCCGGCGGCACGGCCTTGTCGATCCGGTCCAGGACCTCGTCGTCGAGCCCCAGTTTCGCGGCGGCAAGCAGATCGGTGAGCTGATCCATGGTGCGCGGGCCGATGATCGCTGACGTCACAGCGGGATGAGCCATGACAAACGCAAGTGCCAGGTGCGTCAACGATGTGCCGATGCCCTCCGCGAGCTTGGTGAGCTCCTCGATAGCCGCCATTTTGCCCTGGTTGGCAGGCAGCGAAGGGTCGAACCGCAGCGGCAGCCGTGCCGCGCGGCCGGTGGTCATGTCCACGTCTTGCGCCGAACGGTACTTGCCCGTCAGCCATCCGCCCGCGAGCGGGCTCCAGACGATGACACCCATGCCGTAGCGCGCACAGGCCGGAAGCACCGAGGTCTCGACGCCGCGCGCCAGGATCGAGTAAGGCGGTTGCTCGCAACGGAACCGGACGTGCCCCCGTCGCTCCGCGACCCACTGGGCCTCGATGATCTGGTCCGCGGGGAACGTCGAGGAACCGATCGCCCTGACCTTCCCCGCGTGAACCAGGTCGGAAAGCGCGGAAAGGGTCTCGTCTATGTCTGTGGCCGGGTCCGGCCGGTGGATCTGGTAGAGGTCGATGTAGTCGGTGCGCAGACGCCGCAGACTGGCCTCCACCTCGCGGACGAGCCAGCGCCTCGAGTTGCCCGCCATGTTCGGGTCAGAACCCATCGGCGCATGCGCCTTGGTGGCGAGGATCACCTGGTCACGGCGGCCCTGCAGGGCCTCACCGACAACCTCCTCCGACTCGCCGGCCGAGTAGACGTCCGCCGTATCAACGAAGTTGATCCCCGCGTCAAGCGCGGCATGGATGATCCGCACGGATTCCGCGTGGTCAGCGTTGCCCCACGCGCCGAACATCATTGCCCCGAGACAGTACGGGCTGACCTTGATCCCGGTGCCGCCCAGCGTTCGCATCCGCATGACTTGGTGCTCCCTCATGTCGGTTCCGTATACCCATGCTCTACGCCCATGCTCGCGAGCCGAATCCGGGGCCCGGGTTGTGCGGCGAACCGGGGAGCTGGCGTCGGCGGGCGCTCAAAGTTCACGGCGGGAAGGCCGGCGGTCGAGGAGCTTGCGCGCCCGGGCCAGGGTACCTCCGGCGTCGAGCCAGTCGATCTGGCCTCAGCGGTCACCCGGACAAGGAAAAAGGCCCTTCCGCGGGTGTAGGGAGCAGGGCGGGGCCAGTAGATCCGCACCATCGTCGAACAGGGTGGGTGGCGGCAGGGTTTGATACTGCAACGGCAGTTGTCGTGTCGGAGCTCCTGCCTGACCCTGCCGGTGCAGTTCGGAGCCCGGCCAAGCCTGGTGGGGCGGCCAGGCGCGTCCGGTGGCCCGCCGATGGTGAAGCGCCGCGGATCAGCATGCCGGGGATGTACCGGCCAGGGGCGTCGCGTAGCCGTGCCGTCCTGGCGTGTAATGGACTGACCAGCTGTTGCGATGGAGGCAGGCTCGATGACGTACCAGGTAGTGAACCCGGCCACGGGCAAGGTAGAAAGCGAGTACCCGACGGCGACCGACGCCGAGGTCAGCGACGTGCTGGAGAGAGCCGGACGGGGCTACACCTCGTGGCGGCGCACTTCTGTGGAAGAGCGCGCCGAGATCCTGCGCCGGGTCGCCGCGCAGTACCGCGACCGTTCTGGCGAACTGGCTGCGATCATCACCCGGGAAATGGGAAAGATCACCAAGGCGGGCAAGGGAGAGCTGCGGTACGCCGCCGGCATCTACCAGTACTACGCCGACAACGGGGCGGCGCTGCTCAAGGACGAGCCGCTGGCCTCGAACCTGCCGGGCACGGCCTGGGTGCGCAAGACCCCGATCGGGGCGCTGCTGGGCATCATGCCGTGGAACTATCCTTATTATCAGGTCGCCCGGTTCGCCGCGCCGAACCTGATGACCGGTAACACCATCGTGCTCAAGCATGCGCCGCAGTGCCCAGAGTCAGCCCTGGCCATGGAGCAGATGTTCCGCGACGCCGGGCTGCCAGAAGACGCTTATATCAATATTTTCGCGAGCAACGAGCAGGTCGCCGACATGATCGCCGACCCGCGCATCGCCGGGGTGTCGGTGACCGGCAGCGAGCGGGCCGGGTCGGCCGTGGCCTCTGTGGCTGGACAGAACTTGAAGAAGGTGGTGCTGGAGCTGGGCGGCTCGGATCCGTTCATCGTACTGGACGGCGCCGACCTGCCAAACGTGGCCAAGACGGCCGCAGCGGCCAGGATGGAGAACGGCGGGCAGGCTTGCAACGCATCCAAGCGGATGATCGTAACCGATGCGGTCTACGACGACTTCATGCGCGAGTTCACGGCGGCGATGTCCAGCTACGTGACCGGGGATCCCACCGACCCGGCGACGAGCTACGGGCCGCTCTCCTCTGAGCAGGCGGCGCGCAACCTGATGGCGCAGATCGACGACGCGGTCAGTAAGGGCGCAACGGTGCACCTCGGCGGACATCGCATCGACAGGCCGGGCGCATTCGTGGAGCCGACCGTGCTGTCCGGGGTAACCCCGGACATGCGGGCCTACCGGGAGGAGCTGTTCGGTCCGGCGGCAGTGGTCTACCAGGTGGCCGACGCCGATGAGGCGGTAGAGCTGGCCAACAGCAGCGATTTCGGGCTGGGCGGTGCCGTCTTCAGCAGCGACGAGAAGCTGGCCGTGGAGGTCGCCGACCAGCTCGACGTCGGGATGGTCTGGATCAACACCGCCGAACTCAGCGGCCCGGAGCTTCCGTTTGGCGGCACCAAGCGATCCGGTGTCGGCCGCGAGCTCGGGCCGCTCGGGATCGACGAGTTCGTCAACAAGAAGCTCATCCATACGCCGCCCACCGCGCAGTGATCGTGCCCCGTGACCGCAGCCCCGGACCGGGACGGATGATGCCACGGCGGCGCTGACCAGCGGAGATTCAGCCTCAGGTACGGCGCTGTTGCGCTCTGGATCTGCCTGCCCACCGTGATTGGCTGCGTGCGGGCCACCCAGGAAAGTGCAGCCAACCCAGCCCACCCGGTTGGCCCAGGCATGTGTAGCGTTCCTGCAGGCCAAGGGTGATGCGGTCGATCGCCTCCGGTGGCGTGATGGGCCAGGGCCGGAAACACGTGCCGTCCTCACCCTGTACGACGTCACCAGCAACCGCGCCCGCATTGATCAGATCAACCTCGGCCTCGGCGGTCAGCTCGGACAAGATCTGACTGTATTGGGCGTCAGGCAAAAGCTCCATAAAAGAAACCTCACTTAATATGAATCACGTTGATCGGCTGATTTGCTGATTTGCGATGTCAACGTCAATCGTTGCCCCTCCAGTACTGCTAAATGGTCGGTATTGGACGTAGTCGCCGTTACCGATGTCGATCTTCTGGATCTGGCCACCTGGCCCAACCGATCGCGGCTCACGGCCAAGCTCGGACTGGAACTGATCCCACAATTGGTCGAGCTGTCCTTTGTCGTCAACGAGCCGGCATGCGGGACTGTTGCCGGGCTCGCCGATGGGCTGGCCACCGGGATTAAGGATGTTATCGATCTTCTGCGCGTCCGAGACCATACGCCCCGCAGCGCCATCTTCGGCCTGGCTAAGCTCCTCATCGAGCGCCTGCTCCACGTCCGTGGTCTGGGCCTCGGCAAGCTCAACGTCGGGCGTCGCGGACGTGGCGGCGTCCACTGCCGCGATCAAATCTGCCGCGACGGCCGCGTCGGTTCCGGTGGCGGCGGCGGCGGCCTCGGCCTCCGGCGCGAGGATTGCTGCCGCCTCTGCGGCGTCGGCTTCGGCCGCCCCGGCGTCGGAGGCGCCAAACGTCAAGATAGTGGCGGCGGCGCCAACGATGCTCGTCATTCCGACCGCGATCCCGGCGCCAGCCAGGCCCCAGCCAGCGCCCATTTCATGGCAGAGCGCGCGTGGTCGACGGCGCTCGCGTAACGGTCGCAGGCGTCGGCGAGGGCCGAGCAAAGTATCGGCAGCCCGGCCAGCACGGTTTGCGGGTCCCCGATGCGGTACACGCGGGCCCAGAAGCCCTCGATGGCCCGCACATCGGCACCGTCATTGACGTCTGTCAGCGAGGTAGCCACGGCGTTCAGCTGCCCGGCGGCCCGCTCCGCGGCTGTGCCTGCGATGCGCCACGCCACGGCCGCGGCGCGCAGCCGATCGGTGTGCGCGTTCGGCCAGAATCTGGCCAGCGGGGCAGGCAGGCCCGATTCGCCGGGCCCGATGGCGGCGTCGATCGCGGGAATGCAGACAGGGCCGGCGGCCGAGTCGGCCGGCGCTACAGGAACCGGGCCCACGGCTGCCACCGCAGCGTGCCCGACCGTAGCGCGCCCGACCGTAGAGTGGTGGTCGGCCTTGATGTAGTTGTTGACCGTCTGGTTCAGACCAGCGGATATCCCGCCGAGCGTGCTGGTGGCCTTGGCGAACGCGGCCCACGCGGTGTCGGCGCCCCGCTGATAGCGGGAGTCGAAGCTGCGCGCGTACCCGTCATCGCCGGCCATTCCTGCCTGGGCTTCGAGCGCGGCACCCAGCGCAGACCAGGTCGAGGTCAGCTCATGTGTCCCCCGCGCGAATTCACCGGCCGCATGTCCGATGTCGGCGGGCGTGATGCTGAAACCCGTCACCCCGCGTCCCACATCCGCAGGTTTGCTGCCAGCGCACCGGCGAAATTCCCGTGCGCGACAATCACGACTGTCCGCAGCCGGGCTAACTCGACGGCCATGTCCGAGGCGGCGCGCTGCCATCGCTCGTGCGCCGTCACGTATACCTCGGATGTGGCGCCCGTCCACTGCGCCAGCGACAATCGCAGGTCCCTGTCGAGCGTGAAAAGGGTGTCTTCCAGGGCGTCAAGGATCCGCTTGAACGAGGCCTCCGCGGCGGCGAAGTCGCTGAAATCACCGGCGATACGGTCCGGGGCAACGGCGATGGTGCGGTCGACCAACGCAAGGTATCGCCAATCAGTCATCGCGTCATCACAGGGAGCATGCCGCCTGGTCACGGGTCCGGTGCGCGGGCAGTGCCGTCGAGCGCGGCAACCCGCGGATGGCCGGATAGCGTGGGAACGGTGAACAGGCTGAAGAGCGCGACTAGCCCGTATCTGCTGCAGCACGCGGACAACCTGGTGGACTGGTGGCCGTGGTGCGACGAGGCCTTTGCCGAGGCGAGGCGCCGGGACCTGCCCGTGCTCCTTTCTGTGGGCTACTCGGCATGTCACTGGTGCCATGTGATGGCACACGAGTCCTTCGAGGACCCGCGGACTGCCGCGCTGATGAACGAGAACCTGGTCGCGATCAAAGTGGATCGCGAGGAACGGCCGGACATTGATGCGGTCTACATGGCTGCGACGCAGGCAATTACCGGTCAGGGTGGCTGGCCGATGACGGTCTTCATGACCGCCGGAGGCGAGCCTTTCTTCTGCGGCACCTACTTTCCGCCCGAGCACTTCCAGCGCCTGATATCGGCCGTCGCCCAGACCTGGACGCAGGACCGGGAACGGGTCACGGGCCAGGGGAAGCGGATCGCGGCAGCGCTCGCCGGGCGCGCGTCGGCGCCGCTCGCGCAGGGCGCCCCAGGCGACCAGCCGCCCGCAGGGCCGGGGATTGACGCGCTGCGCGACACGTTGGGCCCGGCGCTCGACGCCGCGGTGGGGTCGCTCGAACGAGATTTCGACCAGGCGCACGGCGGGTTCGGCACCGCGCCAAAGTTCCCGCCGTCGATGGTGCTCGAGTTCCTGCTGCGCCACCACGAGCGGACAGGTGTCGCTGCCGCGCTGCGGATGGCCGAGGCGACCGCGGCAGCGATGGCCCGCGGCGGTATCTATGACCAGCTCGGCGGGGGTTTCGCGCGGTATTCGGTGGACGGCGGCTGGATAGTGCCGCACTTCGAGAAGATGCTCTACGACAACGCGCTGCTCGCGCGCGTCTACGCGCACGTGTGGCGCCGTACAGGCTCGCCGCTGGCCCGCCGCGTCGCCGCGGAAACCTGTGCCTGGATGGTCCGCGAACTGCGCACCCCTGAGGGTGGTTTCGCGTCCGCGCTCGACGCCGACAGCGAGGGCGAGGAGGGCCGGTTTTACGTCTGGACGCCGGCCGAGCTCGCAGAGGTGCTTGGCGCCAGCGACGCGGCATACGCGGCGCAGGTGTTCGGCGTGGCTCCGGGTTCCACTAACGGAACGTTCGAGCGGGGCAGTTCGGTACTCCAGTACAAGCGCGACGCGGATGATCCTGAACGGCTGCGCGGTATCCGCTCCGCTCTCTTGACCGCCCGTGCCACTCGCATCCGCCCCGGACGCGACGATAAAATTGTCGCCGCCTGGAACGGCCTCGCGATCGCGGCGCTCGCGGAAACCGGCCTGCTGCTGCACCGGCCCGATCTGGTGGCGGCCGCACAGGACGCGGCCGGTTTGCTCGCTGGACTGCACGTAAAGGTATCGAGCCTGGGCGTACGGCTCGCGCGGACCTCGCGGGACGGGGTGACAGGGCCAGGCGATGGCGTGCTCGAGGACTACGCCTGTGTCGCCGAGGGATTGCTTGCCCTCGCCGCCGCCACCGGCGAGGCGCGCTGGGTGATGGTCGCGGGCAACCTGCTGGAAACGGCGCTCGACCGGTTCGGCGACGGCAGTGGCGGCTTCTACGACACGGCCGACGACTCGCAACCGCTGCTGTACCGGCCGCAGGACCCCGCAGACAATGCTACGCCGTCAGGTTGGTCCGCGGCGGCGGGTGCGCTGCTCAGTTACGGCGCGCTGACCGGCTCGCAGCGGCACACCGACGCGGCACTGGCTGCGCTTGCGCTGATACCCGCGCTGGCCACGCGGTTCCCGCGGGCGGCAGGCTGGGGGCTTGCGGTCGCCGAGGCGTACCTGTCGGGTCCGGTGGAGATCGCCATCGTGGGGGAGCCAGGCGACCCGCGGACGGCCGCGTTGCTGCATGCCGCCGCGGCGGCCGCGCCGCCTGGCGCTGTGATCGCTACTGGGCGCCCAGACGCTGCAGACGGCGCGGACGGTGGCAGCAGTGCCGGAGGTGCCGCGCAGGGTCCACGCATTCCGCTGCTCGTCGGGCGTGGCCTGGTCGGCGGGGTACCCGCGGCCTATGTGTGCAGGGACTTCACCTGTCGCGAACCTGTCACCAACCCTGACGAGCTTCGCGCCGCGCTCGCCGTCACACCTGAACGCCCCCCGGGCCGGTAAGACCTGCCGGAAATTCCAAGCCGAGCCGGGCTCGCTGCCACGATCGATGGACCGTCAGGCGCCATATATGGCCGCTGATCAGCCATTGATTATGCTCGGCGGTGATCAGGCATCATTGGTTTTGGTTACGGACGTGGACCGCGGGGCACATTTGGCATTGAACAAGCCTCATGGTCGTGCAACCGGCGGCCTGCGCAGCGCGTCGAACAAGTGGATCCGCCGAGAGGAGTGCGCGTGGGCGACCGGCCGGGACCGTGGTTGTTCTCCTCCGCCCTGCGGCACATGGTCACCGCTGGCGGAGCGGCGCTGCTCGCGTTCGGCCTGATGACGGGCGCGCTTCCGGCGCCGGCGCACGCGACAAATGTAGTCCCCCCGACCGGCGGTAACCCGGTTTCCGGCATCGCGACGGGCAGCGGCAGCCGTTCAGGATCATTGCTGGTTCCCGTCGCCGGGCCGCTCGCCACCGCCGCGGTGCCTGTGGTCGCGCCGCTACGGCACCTTGACCCGGCTGACCTGATCGTAATCGCACAGCATTCGCTGCCACGCAATGCCATGGCTGCGATCGAGGCACTACCGGGGGTGACAGCAGCGGCGTCGCTCGACGCCGCGCGGATCAAGGTGAACGGCAATTACGTCGCCATGATCGGCGTGGATCCGTCTTCGTTCCGCTCGTTCGCCGCGCGGCCGACCGCCTCATCCAACCGGCTCTGGCAGGACGTTGCCGCGGGCGGGATCGCCGTGTCCTATGACATGGGCAAGCAAGCGCACCTGCCGCTCGGCGGCACGGTGCATGTCGCGGGGCGCAACCCTGCCGACCTGCATGTCGCTGGGTTCGCTACGGC
>Ga0335078_10000368_pt1 | contig 71028 bp, 56 predicted proteins | sample Lox_Sample_32_FD_206711 | JGI IMG/M metagenome (GOLD analysis project Ga0335078, IMG submission 206711) | Soil microbial communities from Loxahatchee National Wildlife Refuge, Florida, United States - Lox_Sample_3.2 | ecosystem: Environmental > Terrestrial > Soil > Wetlands | place: USA...
TCGCCACCTCCAGCCTGATGGACTCCCGGGTCATCCTGGACCAGCCGGGGGCGGAAAAGCTGGTCGGCCAGGGCGACGCGCTGTTCCTGCCGATGGGCGCGTCCAAGCCGATCCGGCTGCAGAACGCGTTCGTGTCGGAGAAGGAGATCCGCGACATCGTCGCGCACTGCAAGAAGCAGGCCCAACCCGACTACCGCGAGGACGTCGCGGTCACGCCGGAGAAGAGGGAGATCGACTCGGAGATCGGCGACGACCTGCAAGATCTCCTGAACGCGGCGGAGCTGATCATCTCCAGCCAGTTCGGCTCGACGTCGATGCTGCAGCGCAAGCTGCGGGTCGGGTTCGCCAAGGCCGGGCGGCTGATGGACCTGCTGGAAAGCCGGGACATCGTCGGGCCGAGCGAGGGCTCCAAGGCGCGCGACGTGCTGGTCAGGCCCGAGGACCTGGAAGAGACGCTCGACTCCCTTCGCGGCGGATAGAGCGCGGAGGATAGGCCCCGCGGGCCGCGCCGCTGTCTACACTTGGTGATGGCCTCCATACTCGGGATGGCCTTCTTCTCCTGACAGCGACTGCGAGCACGTGGAGGCTGGCGTGAGCATCGGCGAAAGCCTGGCGGAAGCCCGCCATCAGGCCGGTCTCACCATCGGCCAGGTCAGCCACCAGACCCGGATCAGGGAATCGATCATCCGGGACATCGAGCAGGACGACTTCTCCGCCTGCGGCGGCGACTTTTACGCCCGCGGGCACATCCGCAGCATCGCCGCCGTCGTCGGGACCAATCCCGTCCCGCTGATCAGCGCGTACGACGCCGAGCACGGCCCGCCCGGGATGATCAGGGCGGCCGATGTGTTCGAGCCGTCCACCCCGATCAAGATCCGCGAGCGGCGCTCGCCCAGCCTGAGCTTGATCGTGGCCGTGGTACTGCTGGCCATCATCGGGTTCGGCGCGTACCGGCTGGTATCGCACGACGGCGGGAGTTCTGGGTCCACGGCGGCGTCCCGTGGAGCCCCGACGCACAAGGCCACGGCCAGTGCCAAGCCCACGGCACAGCCGTCACCGACGCGCACCACGCACAACGTGGTAATCCAGCTCACCGCCACCGAGGCTTGCTGGGTCCTGCTGACCAGCCACGGCAACGGCGCGCAGCTCTTCATGGGGGTGATCCCGGCGGGTTCCTCGCGGACCTGGACCGAGAAGAAGGCGGTCGACGTCCGGTTGGGCAACCCCGGCGGGGTGGTCCTCACCGTGAACGGCCAGCGGCAGAACCCTGACAGCACGGTGCCGGTGACGCTCAGCTTCAGCCCCAGCACCAGCTAGCAGCGCGACCATGCGGTCCCCTGGGTAGGCTCTGCGTGTGTCTCAACGTTCCGCGCCCCGCACCGTCAGCCTGGTCACGCTCGGCTGCGCCCGCAACGAGGTCGATTCGGAGGAACTGGCGGCGCGGCTGACCGCGGACGGCTGGGAGCTGACCTCCGAAGGCGACGCCAGTGTCGTGCTCGTGAACACGTGCGGCTTCATCCAGGCGGCCAAGCAGGAATCCATCGACGAGCTGCTCGCCGCGGCCGAGTCGGGCGCCAGGGTCGCCGCCGTCGGCTGCCTGGCCGAGCGGTACGGCGCCGAGCTGGCCAGCGAGCTGCCCGAGGCACAGGTACTCAGCTTCGACGACTACGGCGAGATCGGCGCCCGGCTCGACGACGTGCTGGCCGGCCGCAGGCGGCCCGCGCACGTGGCCAGGGACCGCCGCGCCCTCCTGCCCATCACCCCCACCGACCGCCAGCCCGCCGCTCCCGCCGCCCCCGCCGCCCCCGGGGCCCCCGCCGCTCTAGCCGCTCCCGCCGCCCCCGGGGCCCCCGCCGCCCCCGCGACTTACCTGTCGACCGTGGTCGACCCTGCTGCTCCATGGACGGGTCCCGGCGGGGGAATATTCCGGCGGCGGCTGTCCGGCGGCGTGGTGGCGCCGCTGAAGATCGCATCCGGCTGCGACCGCCGGTGCTCGTTCTGCGCGATCCCGACCTTCCGTGGCGCGTTCGTCTCCCGCCGTCCGCCCGAGATCTTGGCCGAGGCCCGCTGGCTGGCCGCCAGTAACGTGCGCGAGCTGGTGCTGGTCAGCGAGAATTCCACCTCCTACGGCAAGGACCTGGGCAACTTGCGGCTGCTCGAGGAGGTGCTGCCCGACCTGGCCGCCACCGAGGGCATCGAGCGGGTCAGGATCAGCTATCTCCAGCCTGCCGAGTTGCGGCCGGGCCTGATCGAGGTGATCGCGTCCACCCCGGGCGTGGCGCCCTACTTCGACTTGTCCTTCCAGCACGCCAGCGGCCGCGTGCTGCGGGCGATGCGGCGGTTCGGCGACCGGGAGCGTTTTATCGCCCTGCTCGACCAGATCAGGGACCGGAGCCCGGAGGCCGGGGTGCGGTCCAACTTCATCGTCGGCTTCCCGGGCGAGACCGCGGCGGACCTGACCGAGCTCGAGCTGTTCCTGAGCCACGCCGGCCTGGACGCGATCGGGATATTCGGCTACTCCGACGAGGACGGCACCGAGGCGGCGTCGCTGCCTGGCCAGCTGGACCAGGCGGAGATCTCCCGCCGGGTCGAGGATTTCGCCGCCCTCGCCGACGAGCTGATGGCCCAGCGGGCCGAGAACCGGCTCGGCGAGACCCTGGACGTGCTGATCGAGGACGCGGCCGATGACGACCTTCCCGGCCGCTACCTGGGCCGGGCCGCTCACCAGGCTCCCGAGGTCGACGGGGTGACCACGGTCGTCTCCCCGGTGCCGCTGGCCGCCGGGGATATGGTCCGGGCCGTGGTGACCGACTCCGAGGGAGTCGACCTGATCGCCGACGTGAAGCCGCGGTGACCCCTGAGGCCGGGCTCTGGAACGTGGCGAACGTCCTCACGATCGTTCGCATCGTTCTCGTCCCGGTCTTTATCGGCTTCCTGCTCGCGGGCGGCACGGCCGGGCGGCTTGCCGCGCTCGGCACGTTCTGCGTGGCTTCGCTGACCGACGTGCTCGACGGGCGGCTGGCCCGCAGCCGCGGACTGGTGACCGACTTCGGCAAGATCGCCGACCCGGTGGCCGACAAGGCGCTGACCGGCGCGGCCCTGGTCTGCCTGTCCGCGCTCGGCGAACTGCCGTGGTGGGTCACCGGCCTGATCATGTTCCGGGAGCTCGGGGTCACCGGGCTGCGGTTCTGGGTGATCCGCCGGGGCGTGATCGCGGCCAGCCGCGGCGGCAAGGCGAAGACTCTCCTTCAGATCATCGCGATCTGCCTGTACCTGCTGCCGGCCTCGCTGAGCCCGCCGCCGCTGGTTCGCGAACTCTTCATGGCGGCGGCGGTTGTGGTTACCGTGGTGACCGGCGCCGACTACGTGCTCCAGGCGATGCGGCTCCGTCGTTCACAACCGGAGCGTTCAGAACCGGCCCCGGGCCGGTAAGGGTCCAGGGCTAAGGGGAGGCAGGATCGTGGTGGTGGGGTCGGGGTCATCCGCGGGCGAGGCAGCGCGTGACCTGGCGAGTCAGGTCCTGGACCTGCTGCGGGCCGGCGGTCAGACCGTGGCTGTGGCCGAGTCGCTGACCGGCGGGCTCGTCGCGGCCGCGCTCACCGACGTGCCCGGCTCATCCGCGGCCTTCCGCGGCGGGGTGGTCGCCTACGCCACCGAACTCAAGGCCGACCTGCTCGGCGTGGACTCGATGATGCTCCGGCGGCACGGCGCGGTCTACCCGCCGGTTGCCGCGGCGATGGCCCGGGGCGTCCGGGCCAGGCTCGGCGCCACCTACGGGGTAGCGACCACCGGCGTGGCCGGGCCCGATCCTTCCGACGGCCAGCCGGTGGGCACCGCGCACATCGCGGTCAGCGTGGCCGATGACACAGTGGTCCGGACGATCGCGCTGACCGGGGACAGGCACGAGATACGTAGACTGACAGTGGAGCATGCCCTGGGATTGCTGCTTGGCAGGCTTCGGGAAGAGAGTTAGTGATTACAGCGTTACGTTGGCAGCGAACACGAACTGGCATGATCTCGCGGACATTCGGTTAGTCCAGTACGGTGGAGGTGTCGGGGATTACAGCCTCGGGGAAGGGAGTGCGACGATGGTTCTGCTCCGTCAGTTGCTAGGTGACGTACTACGTCGGCTGCGCTTGCGGCAGGGTCGCACGCTGCGCGAGGTTTCCGCCTCGGCGCGCGTTTCCCTGGGCTACCTGTCGGAGGTCGAGCGGGGGCAGAAGGAGGCCTCCTCCGAGCTGCTCGCCGCCATCTGCGGCGCCCTGAACACTCCGCTCTCCCAGGTGTTCCGTGAGGTTTCCGACAACTTCGCCCTGGCCGAACTGCAGAACGAGCCGGTCCTTGGCGTCCCCAGGGAGCCCGGCCTGCGGGTGCCCGCGGAAGCCAGCGTCGGTCTCGACGGGGAACGTGGTTTCGTGCCGATCAGCACCATGGTCCCGGACGAGGAGTTCGGCGCCAGGCAGGCCGGCTTCGGTGCGGCCTCCGGCCATGTGCACGATGTCACCGACATGGTGTCGGTCTTATCGCAGAGCCGCTCAGACCCAGGCGCTCGGATTCTCCGTCAGATGCCGGATCATGTCCGGCAGGTTCCCTGACACGATGTCAGCCAGCGTGACTTGCTCGAGTACGGCGCGCTCGTTGGCGCGCAGCGCGATCCACACCTGCTGCAGAGGTTCGGCCACGCCCGGGTAGGTGATGTTCTCCGGGCGCTCGCCCCGGACGCCGAGCAACTGGCCGTCGATGGCCCTGATGATATCGGCCAGCGAGATCTCCGCCGCCGGGCGTGCCAGCCAGAATCCTCCGTCAGGCCCGCGCTGGCTGCGGATGAGTCCGGCCCGCCTGAGCTGGGTCAGGATGGTCTCCAGGAACTTTCCCGGTATCTGCTGGGCGCGGGCGAGCTGATCGGCCGTGACATGCCCGCTGCTGGCCGCGGCGAGCTCGATCGCGGCACGCAGCGCATAGTCGGCGCGGGCTGACAATCGCATGAGGGTCATTATGCATGTTCCCCATCGCTTTTCTGGCATTGGCACCCCCGCGCCGCTGCTCAGCCACCCCCGTCACGGTTGCCCCGGCGGCTGTCGCACCCCGCTACGGTCAACGCGCGTGACGCATGATGCCTCAGTGCCGCGAAGGAAGATCGCGCCACAACCGACCACGTGCCCACCCGGGCGCGTTCCATGATCGCGAAGGATTTAGTACGGTGGGTCGTACCAGATCCTTCGCGATCATGAAAACCAGCCCTTGGTACGCGGGGTCTAGGCGGAGGCCAGCCCGAGCAGCTCGGCGGCGGCGTGCGCGCTGGCCCGGGAGGCGCCGTAGGTGGCCAGGAAGGAGGTGCCCTCCGGCGGACGCCAGAACGGCAGGCCCATCTCCACCAGGATCAGGTCCGGCCGCGCCGCGAGCAGGGCGTTGACCAGCGATCGGGTCTGCTCGTCGCGGTGCGCGTCGCGCACCACGGCCACCAGCGAGCGGCCCGCCGCGGCCGCGAGGATCCCCGCGGCGTCCACCCCACCGCCGTCCGCCGGGCCGCTGCGCGCGGCGTCGGCCAGGCCGAGTCCTGCGCCGTTGAGCAGCCTGCCGGAAGCGCTGACCCGGTGCACGCTCCCGGCCGGCGCCCACGGGGCGAGTCCCCAGCCGAACCGCCCCGCGGCGATGTTCTCCCGCGGCTCCACCTCGATGATTACCGGGCGGGTCAGCGTCCGGTGCGGGCCGGATACGCGCGCCGCGCGCCGCGCCGCGACCAGGCCGACCGCGGGGCCGACTGCGGGGCTCACCATAGGGCTGACCGCGGGGCCGACCATAAGACCAGCCGCAGAGCCCGCATTATCACCGGCTGGGGCCGCCGACCGGGTACGCGCCAGGCCCCCGCGCAGGCGCGCGACCCGGTCGGCGGCTTCCTCCAGCCGCTCCCCGTCGAGTGCGCCGTCGCGGACCGCGGCCACCAGCGCGTCGCGGACCGCGAGGTAGTCGTCCTCGCTGCCGTCCCGTCCCAGGCACAGCAGGTCCGTACCGGCCGCCACGGCCAGCACCGCGGCCCCGGGAATGCCGAACATGTCCCTGGTCGCCCGCATCTCCAGCGCGTCCGAGACGATCACCCCGGTGAACCCGAGCTCGCCGCGCAGCAGCCCGGTGATCGCGGCCGCGGACACCGTGGCGGGGAGGTCGCCGGTGAGCTCGGGCACCCGCAGGTGGCTGGGCATGATGGCGAGGGTGCCAGCCCTGATCGCCGCCTCGAACGGCGGCAGGTCGACCAGCCGCAGCTCGGCCAGGCTGCCCTCGATGGTGGCGATGGCCTCGTGGGTGTCCGTGCCGGTGCGGCCGTGCCCGGGGAAGTGCTTGGTGCACGCGGCCACGCAAGCGTCCTGCATGCCGGCCACTGCGGCGGCGGTGTGCCGGGATACCAGGCCGGTGTCCGCGCCAAATGACCTGGTGCCGACGGCCGGGCTGTCCGCCGCGCCCAGCACGTCGGCGCACGGCGCGAGGTCGAAGTTGATCCCGAGCGCGGCCAGGTCGGTGCCGATGGCCCGGTAGACCGCCTGGGTCAGCGCAACATCGTCTACCGCGCCGAGGGCGGCGTTGCCCGGGTACGGGCTGCCGTCCGCGTACGCCACGCGGGTGACGTCGCCGCCCTCCTCGTCGATCGCGATCACCGGGTCGTCCCCCGGTGCCGCCGAGCGCAACATCGCGGTCAGCGCACTGACCTGGTCCGGAGCCGAGATGTTCTGGCCGAACAGGGTAACTCCGGCCAGGCCGCGGCCGAGCGCGTCGAGCATCCAGCCCGGCGCGGACAATCCCGGGAAAGGCGGGATGAGGATCGCCTCGGCCAGGCGGCCCAGCACGGGATCCGCCGCCCTGACGTCCGTGTCCTGGCTCACCCCTTCACCGCCCCGGCCATCAGGCCGTTGGTCATGCGGCGCTGGACGATGAGGAAGAAGACCAGTACCGGGAGCGTGAACAGGACGGAGGAGGCCATGATCGACCCCCAGTCCACCGTGCCGCGGCCGTAGAAGTACGTCACGTAGATGGGCAGCGTGTACTTGGCGGTATCGGTGCCGAGGAACGTCAGCGCGAAGATGAACTCGTTCCAGGCGAAGATGAACGCGAACACGCTGGTCGCCACCAGGCCGGGGGCCACGAGCGGGAGCATGATCCGCCAGAAGATCCGCATCGGCCCGGCGCCGTCGATGGCCGCCGCCTCCTCCATCTCGCGCGGCACGGCCGCCACGAAGCTGCGCAGCATCCAGATCGTCACCGGTATCGAGAACGCCGTGTAGACGAGGATCAGCCCGGCCAGGTTGTCCAGCAGCCCGATCGAGCGGAAGTCGAGGAACAGCGCGATTACCATCGCCTGCTGCGGCAGCATCTGCACGATCAGCAGCATGATCAGGTAGGAGGTGCGGAGCCTGAACCTGAACCTTGCCACCGCGATCGCCGCCAGCAGCGATATCAGCATCGACGCGATCACCGAGGCCAGGGTGACGAACAGGCTGTTCTTCAGGAAGTTCCAGTACGGCAGCCCGATTACCTTGCCGTCGAGGACCGAGCGGAAGTTCCCGAGCGTCGGGTGGGCGGGCAGCAGGTGCGGCGTCAGCGAGTAGATCTCGCGGGCAGGCTTGAACGCCGTCGACGCCATCCACAGGATCGGGAACAGCGTCACCAGCGCCACCAGCACGCCGAGCACGTTCAGCCCGGCCCGGCGGGCCGCGCGCGATCTGAGCCTCATTGGATCGCCCCCTGCCGGACCGAGGCCCGGACGTAGCCAATGGTGATGATCAGCAGGATGACCGTGAGGATGAGGGCCAGCGCCGACCCTATCCCGTAGCTGGGCGGCATCGTGAACGCCCGGTCGTACACGTAGATGCCCAGGTTGTACTCGTCCCGGTTACCGAGCTCGCCGGTGACCAGGTAGGCCTGGGTGAACACGCCGAAGTCCCAGATGATCGACAGCAGCAGCAGGACCAGGAAGATCGGCTTGAGCAGCGGGTAGGTGACCCGCCAGAAGATCCGCCACGCCCCCCCGCCATCCACCCGGGCGGATTCGTGCAGCTCGGCCGGTATGGTCTTCAGCCCGGCGAGCACGGAGACGGCGACGAAGGGGAAGCCCTGCCAGACCACGAGCACGGTCAGCAGGGTGTAGGCGGGCAGCGGCGCGTTCGTCCAGCTGAAGCCGGCCCAGTGCGCGCCGCCGCCCAGCCAGGACGGCATCCTGGCCAGGACCCAGTCGACGACGCCGCCGTCAGGGTCGGTGAGCCAGATGAAGATGACGCTCGCGGACACCGCGGGCGTGGCCCAGGCCAGCATGGCCGCGCTCGACACGAACGCGGCCATCTTCGGGCCGAGGCGGTTCAGCAGCAGCCCGACCAGTGTGCCGGTCAGCAGGGTCAGCGGCACCACCACGGCGGCGAAGATCAGGCTGATCCGCAGCGACAGCCAGAATTCCGGGTCCGACAGGATGGCGCTGAAGTTGGCGCCGCCCACCCACTGGGTCGGCGCTACCCCGGTGACCTGCGGCAGCCCGTAATTCTGCAGGGAAAACTCCGCGATCTGGATCGTCGGCCAGAACACCAGCAAGCCGATGGCGATCGTGGACGGCAGCAGCAGCGCGTACGGCGTCAGGCGGCGGCGCCGGATGAACGCCGCGGCGCGCTGCCGCACACCGGGTACATCCCGGAGACCGGGACTACGGTGGCCGGTCCGGTCGGCCGGGGAGGCGGGGTCTTCGGGCCCCGGGATCCTCCCCGGCTGGCCGGAAACGGTTCTCACCATGCGGAGATTAACCGGCTAACCCTGGCTGCCGTTGTTGAGGACGTCCTGCAGCTTCGTGTTGGCCGCGGCCACCGTCGAGTCGAAGTCGGCCCCCTTCATCAGCTGCTTCATCATCGTCGGGATGACCAGGTCGGTCGCGTCCGCGGTGGCCCAGTTCTTGGCGTTCATCGGGGAAATCTGGGTGTTGGTGGCTGCCTTGGCGAAACCGGAGAGCAGCTGGCTGCTGGAGTACGAGCCGCCGGTGAGCTGGGAGGTGTACGGCGGGAAGAAGCCCTGGGAGTTGGCGAAGGACGTCGAGTTCGGCACCGAGTCCATCACCTGGACCAGGTTCCAGGCCGCCGTCTTGTACTTGCTGCCGGACCAGACCGCGAGATCCGAGCCGCCGGCGAAGGCCGGCGCCGGGTTCGGGCCGTTCTCGCTCGGGATCGGGAACGAGGCCCACTGCGACTTACCCTGGGCGTTGGCCGGGAAGGTGCCCGAGGCCCACGGGCCGTCGACGTACATGTCCAGCTTGCCCAGCGCGAAGTCCTCGTTCGCGCCGCCCGAGGTGGCGCCCGGGTTGCCCAGTTCGGTCTGGCCGATGTACTTGGCCGGAGAGATGTGGTTGGCCTGGTACAGGTCGACGTAGAACTTGATGCCCGCCTTGGACTGCGGGGAGGTCAGCTGCCCGACCCACTTGCCGTTCTGCTCTACGGCGATCTGGCCGCCCGCGCCCCAGATGAAGCTGGCCACGGCCGGGGTGTCATAGGTCGGCGCGCCAAGACCGTAGGTGCCGGGGAACTTGGCCATCAGCTTCTTCGCGTCCGTGACGAGCTCGGACCAGCTGGCCGGCGGTGTGCTGATGCCCGCGGCCTTGAACTGGTCGGTGCGGTACCAGATGCCGCGTACGCCGCCGAACCACGGCACCGCGTAGATCGTCCCGCCCTGTGTGTCGTTGGCGAGCATGCCGGAGACCACGTTGGACTTGTTGGACCAGGAGTTCACGTTGGTCGTGATGTTGGCGAGCATGCCGAGCGACGCCTGGGTGGGCGTGTCGGTGTTGCCGAGTTCGGTGATGTCGGGGGCGTTCTTGCCGCTGGACAGCGCGTTGGTCCAGTCCTGGGTGCGGTTCGTCCAGGGGATGAACACGGTTTTCACCGTGGTCTTGGCGTAGGCCGGGTACTGCTTGTGGAACTGGCTGACCACGCTGTTCATCCAGGTGACCTGCGCGGGCGTTGAGGAACCCATCCGCCATACCGTGAGCTGCGCTGGCGCAGCCGACGAGGACGTGGACCCGGCCGATGACGAGCCGCTTGAGCTGCAGCCTGCGATGGCGAGGGCCGCGGCCGCGACTGATGCGGCGATCGCGGCCGGTGTTTTCCTGAGTCTCACTGCTGGCTCTCCTTCCGGTGGACCGGGTGGTTTAGGGAGGTGACCTCGGGTTTCCGAGTGTGGCAGGAGCCATCGAGGAGAAACTATCAGGAAACTTTCCTATCAGATAGCCTCTGTTGCCGTATAGAGATCGAAGTCTTCACCGCGGCAGGCTGACGGGCGCCCCGAATGCGGAGGCCGGGCAGGGTGCGGCACACTGGGCCAACGGATCACAGGAAGGCAGCGCGATGCAGTCTTACCAGGAGGGAACACGGGCTCAGCCCGCGCCGCGGGGCCGGCCAGGCACGCCGAGCCTGCTGCGCGTGCTGAACGACCGGGCCGCGCTCGACCTCCTGCTCGGCGGCGAGATGCTCACCAGGTCCCAGATCAGCGAGTACACCGGGGTGTCCAAGGTCACCGTGTCGCAGATGCTGGCCCGGCTGGAGGAGCGCGGCCTGGTGGCTATCGCGGGGGAGCAGGCCGGCGGCCGCGGCCCCAACGCCGCGCTGTACTCGGTCGTCCCGTCCAGTGCCTACGTGGCCGGCCTGTCCGTCGACTTCGACCTGGTCAGCGCCGCGGTGGCCGACGTCACCGGCCGCCAGGTGGCCGAGGTAAGCGGCAACCCGAACGGGACCGACGACCCGGTCGAACTGGTCCGCGGCACCATCGAGCAGGCCTGCGCGAGCGCCGGGATCGAGGTCACCCGGCTGAGCGCGCTGGTGATCGGCAGCCCGGGTGTCGTCGACCCGCGGACCGGCGACCCGAGGCTTGCGGTGAACCTGCCCGCCTGGCACGAGGGCGCGCTTGACGCGCTTACGGATGCCTGGCACAAGCCGGTGGTGATCGAGAACGACGTGAACCTGGCCGCAATGGCCGAACGGGCCGACGGTGCTGCGGACGCCGACGATTTCGTCCTGGTCTGGCTGGGCGTCGGCCTCGGCCTGGCCACCATCCTGGGTGGCCGGCTGCACCGGGGTACCGCCGGGGCGGCGGGCGAAATCGGCTACCTCCCGGTGCACGGCGCCCCGCTGCACACCGACCTCAGGCACCCGGCCAGCGGCGGCTTCCAGTCCCTGGCGGGCGGCAACGTTGTGCGCGAACTCGCGGCCGGGCACGGGTTCAGCGCGCCGACGCCGGCCGAGGCGGTCCGCGCCGCCGTGTCCGCCGCGGTATCCGTCGCGGGCCACGGCGACGGCAGCACCGGCCGGGCCGAGGCCTTCCTCGGTGAGCTCGCGCACCGGGTCGCGGTCGGGGTCGCGTCCGTCTGCGTCGTGCTGGACCCGGGCCTGGTCGTGCTGGGCGGCGAGGTGGGCCGGGCCGGCGGCACCGCCCTGGCGGACCGGGTCGCCGCCGCGGTGGCAAGCATCTGGCCATCCCGTCCGCGCGTGGTGCCGACCGGCGTTCCGGGCGAGCCGGTGCTGCGCGGCGCGATGCTGGCGGCTGTGGCGCAGGCTCGTTCGGCCCTATTGGCGTCCGTCGCCGACCCGCAGTGATCCCTACCCTCAGTAGCGTCGCTACTCGGCCGCGTAGCGGCGGGAACGGACCTCAGTTAGTGGAGTATGGAAACGGCCATGCACGTGCATAATGGGGTGTTAACGAAGATCCCGAACGGACAAAGCTCCCCGTGCTTGAACCTCTCGGTGTAGTAATGGAGATACCCGGAGGAGGCCTTCGGCACAGGATGAATTGTTGGGGGTAACGGGCGGTGGTGCCCAAGGGCGGTATGTCGGCTGAGCATGGAGTTCAGCGATTCCGCGTGGGTGAGGTACCTCCGCTGGCCGAGGGATACACCGACCGGCCCGACACCGCTCGCGGCATCCTGGACGCGCTCGTTCCCGGTTCCGCCCTGGTGCTGGTGCCAGGTTCGGCCTTTGCCGAGGGACCCGCCAACTGGCTCGGCGCCTGCGGCAAGACGCAGATCGCGGTAATCGTCGCGGAGTCGTTGTGGCGGTCAACCGCTATCGATGCACTGATCTGGATCTCGGCCACGAGCCGGGAGTCGGTGCTCTCCGCCTACGTCGAGGCCTCCTCGGCCGCCTTCGGCATCGCGCCGACCGGGACGGCCGAGTCGGTCGCGGCCCGCCTGATCAGCTGGCTGGCCACCACCGATCAGCAGTGGATGATCGTCCTGGACGACTTGAAGGACCAGACGGACCTCGACGGGCTCTGGCCGGAGGGGCCATCGGGACGGGTGCTGGTCACCAGCATGCAGGCCTCGCTTACCTCGGGCCGGCGCGGACTTCAGGTCATACCCGTGGGTTTCTTCAGCATCCGCGAGGCCCTCAACTGCCTGACCGAGCGGCTCAGCGTGAACCCGGTCCAGCGGCATGGTGCCATCGACCTGATCGAGGCGCTCGGCCGTGAGCCGCTGGCCCTGGCCCAGGCTGCCTCGGTCGTCGCGAACTCCACCCTGGCCTGCCGGGACTACCGGGACTATTTCACCCGCCGACGGCAGCAGATCGGCGTGGCGGCGGGTGAGGTGCCTTCCGCAGCCGCCGTCACCTGGACGCTTTCTCTCGGGCAAGCCGAATCGCTGCTGCCCGGCGCATCGGTCCGGCTCATGCTGGTGCTGGTCGCGCTGTTCGATGGGCACGGCATACCCGGTGCCGTCTTCAGCACGTCGGCCGTGTCCGGGTATCTGGGCGGCGCGGCGACCCCGTTTTCCGCGGTGGTCGACCCGAAGCCAGCCTGGGATGCGCTGCTTGCTATCGAGCGGGCCGGGCTCGTCAGCGTCAACCGGGCCGTCTCACCGCCGACCATCCTGGTGAATTCGGTGCTCCAGGCGGCGATCAGGCTGGCCGCGCCGGCCAACGTCCAGGAGCCCGCGGCCCGCGCCGCTGCCAATGCCCTGCTGGAAATCTGGCCCGTCGACGAGGCCGGGCCATGGACCGCGGCGGCCCTGCGGCTGAACACGGCCGCCCTGCATGACGCGGCCCCCGACGTACTGTGGGCCGACGGCTGCCATCCCGTGCTGCTGCGGGCCGGACGCAGCCTGGACGATGCCCGCCTGGTCGGGCCGGCCGTCGAGTACTGGCGGGACCTGTCCGCCCGCTGCGACACCAAGCTGATGCCGGGCCACCCGGACGCCCTGGTCGTGGCCGCGCACCTGGCCGCCGCTTACCTGGCTGCCGGGTACGCGAGCGAGGCCGTGCACTGGTACCAGCGCGTCCTGGCCGAACGCGGCCGCGAGCTCGCGCCCGGCCACCCGGCCATCATCGCGGCCCGGGTCAACCTGGCCAAGGCGCTGATCCTGGCGGGCGAGCCCGCGGACGCCGTCGCCGTGCTGGATCGCGCGGTCAGCGAGTGCGAGCAGTTCCGCGGGCCCGGGCACCCGGACACCCTCAGCGCCAGGGACGACCTGGCCGCCGCCCACCAGGCCGCGGGCGACGTGGCCGCGGCAGCCAGGCTGCTGAGCCGCAACCTGATCGACCGGGAGCGACTGCAGGGCCCGCGTGACGCGGAGACCATGGCCACCCGGGACCGGCTGGCCGCGGCCTGCCTGGCGGCGGGCAAGGTCAAGGACGCGATTTCGCACTACAAGCGGGTGCTGTCGGACCGCGAGAAGGTGCTCGGCGCGGGACACCCGGACACGATCGCGACCACCGCGAACCTCGCCGCCGCGTACCAGGCGGCCGGCCGGATGCCGGCCGCGATGCAACTGGCCGAGCAGTGCTGTGCGGATTCCGAACGGGTCCTCGGTTCGGATCACTCGGACACGCTCACGCGCATGGCCAACCTGGCGTACCTGTTCTATGCCGTAGGCCGTGTCGGGGATGCGGTGGCTTTGCTTCGCGATCTCGCCGTGCGCTGCGAGCGCGTCCTGCCGGCCGGGGATCCGCTCACGGAGACCGTTCGGCAGAGCCTGCTGAGCATCGGAGACAGCTGATGCCGTCAGCAAGCGGCGTGTCGGCCGAGGCCGAAATTTTCCGGGTTTGTCACCTGCTGCGGCGAACTGACCGGTACTATCTCGCTGGTGTTTCTCTCGTGTCGGCCTGCCTCAGAACCACCGGAGGTCTCAGCCGCGCCAGGTGTGGTGACAGCGCAGAGGCGTTTTTCTTTTCGAAGACTGAGTGAGGCTTTCCGCTGCGCGTGATCGCGTGAAACGCCAGGCAGCAGGATAGGAGACCCCAGATGTCGGTTGAATCCCCGGCTAATGTCGCGAGGGCCGGGCTCGTCCCCGAGGGCAGGCTCGAGCCGAATGCCATCGGGGTGGCGCAGGACACCGTCATCGGGATGGCCACGGCCGCGCCTGCCGCATCGGTAGGGCTGACGCTGGCCGGACTCGCCGCGGCGACCGCCTACGCCAGCGGGCCCGCCCTCATCCTGATGGCGCTGCCGATGATCATCATCGCCAACTGCTACCGCCGCCTGAACCTGTGGAACGCCAACTGCGGCGCGGCCTTCGAATGGGTCGGCCGCGTGATCAACCCGTACATCGGCTTCCTCACCGGCTGGCTGATGATCATGGGCGGCATCATCGGCACGGTCAGCACCACGGTCGTCCTCGGGCCGACGGTGCTCGCCGTCTTCGGCTCCACCACCACCGCTGTCGTGCCGAACCTCACCATCGACACCGTGGTACTGCTCGGCATGCTCGTGATCGCGATCATCGGGATTCGCCTCACCGCCCGTACCCAGGTCGGCCTGGGCCTGATCGAGTACACGATCCTGATCGGATTCGCCATTGTCGGCCTCGTGGCGGTCATCAGCCACCGGCATGGCACCTTCCCCATTACCAAGGGCTGGTTCAGCCTCAGCGGCATCGGCGGCCACGGCAGCCTCACCGCGGGCTTCCTCGTCGCGTTGTTCGCCTACACCGGCTGGGACGGCACCGTCTACGTCAACGAGGAAGTCAAGCACCGGCGCGTCAACCCCGGCAAGGCCGCCATGATGGCGGTCGCCTTCCTGGCCGTCGTCTATACCATGTCCGCGGTCGGCCTGCAGGGCGTGGTGTCGCCCGGCAAGCTGCAGGACAACGCGACCGACGCCCTGCCCTTCGTCGCCCAGGCGCTGGGCGGCGGCGGCTGGGCCAAGGTCATGGCGTTCTCCCTCGCGCTGTCGGTGATCGCGACCACCGGCGTCGGCATCGTGCTCGGTGCCCGGGTCATCTACGGGATGGCCAACCACCGGGTGCTTCCGCCGTTCCTCGGCAACGTGAACCGCCGGTTCGCCACCCCTGTCGCCGCAAGCCTGGTGGTCGGCCTGACCCTGCTGGGGCTGACCTGGGCCTACCTGCTCTCCACCTCGCTGGCGAACGCCTTCAACGACGCCATCGCGATCACCGCCCTGCTGTACGCGGCCTTCTACATCCTGACGGCGCTCGCCGCCATCATGTACTACTGGCGTCGCATCTTCAGCAACGTCATGGACGCGGTGAACCTCGGCGTGCTCCCGCTCGCTGCCGCCGGGTTCCTCGGGTGGATCCTGGTCAAGTCGCTGCAGTCTGCCTCCGTATCGCAGATCTGGTCGCTGGTCGCGATCATCGGCGTCGGGGTAGTCCTCATGCTCGCCGCGCGCGTGGTGCTGCGGCCGCAGTTCTTCCACCTCCGGCGGGAGACTGAGGGCCCGGTACGCTAACCCGGGATGCCAGAAGCCAGCATTACCGCGCGTGATAGCCGGTACGACGTCCTATTCGAGCCCGTTCAGCTGGGGCCTGTTCGCGCCAGGAACCGGTTCTTCCAGGTGCCGCACTGTAACGGCATGGGCTACCGTGATCCCACCGCGCAGGCGGCCATGCGCAACGTCAAGGCCGAGGGCGGCTGGGCTGTCGTCTGCACCGAGCAGGTGGAGATCCACCCGAGCTCCGACATCACCCCGTTCATCGAGCTGCGCTTGTGGGACGACGGTGACCTGCCCGCGCTGGCCAGGATCGCGGACGCTATTCACGCCGGCGGCGCCCTGGCCGGCATCGAGCTGGCGCATAACGGGATGAACTCGCCGAACCTGTCGAGCCGGGAACCTCCGCTGGGGCCGGCTCACCTGCCGGTCGTGACCTGGTCGAACGACCCTGTTCAGGCCCGCATGATGTCCGCGTCCGACCTCGCCGACCTGCGGCGCTGGCATCGTCTGGCGGTCCGGCGCGCTCTGGCCGCGGGATACGACGTCATCTACGTCTACAGCGGACACAACCTGAGCATGCTGCACCACTTCCTGTCCCGCCGGTACAACCAGCGCACCGACTCCTACGGAGGCTCGGTCGCCAACCGGGCGCGGTTGCTGGCCGAAGTCCTGGAGGATACGCGCGAGGAATGCGAGGGCCGGGCCGCCGTCGCCTGCCGTCTGACCGTCGACGAGGGGATCGGCGACGCCGGGATCACGCCCGCCGAGGCAGCGGAGGTCATCTCGCTGCTCGATCATCTGCCCGATCTCTGGGACCTGGTCCTCGGCAGCTGGGAACTGGACTCGGCCACCTCGCGCTTTACGGCGGAGGCCGAACGCGAGCCGCTGATCGCAGGCCTGAAGAAGCTGTCGGCCAAGCCGGTCGTGGGGGTGGGTCGTTTCACCTCGCCGGACACCATGGTCCGCCAGGTACGCGCCGGCATCCTGGACATGATCGGCGCGGCCCGGCCCTCGATCGCGGATCCGTTCCTGCCTGCCAAGATCCAGGCGGGACGCCTCGACGACATACGTGAGTGCATCGGCTGCAACATCTGTATATCCGGCGACATGACGATGTCGCCTATCCGCTGCACGCAGAACCCGTCCATGGGCGAGGAATGGCGCCGGGGATGGCATCCAGAACGGATCAGGCCGCGGGAATCGGACGGCAGCGTCCTGATCGTCGGGGCCGGCCCGGCCGGCCTGGAGGCGGCCCGTGCGCTTGGTCAGCGGGGTTACCCCGTGATGCTCGCCGAGGCCACCCGGGAGCTTGGCGGAAGGGTCCCTCGTGAGGCCAGTCTGCCCGGCCTGGCCGCGTGGCGCCGCGTCTCCGAGCACCGGATCGGGCAGCTCGGCCGGTACTACCGCAATGTGGACATCAGCCTGCAGAGTGAGATCACGCCCGATGACGCCCTTGACCACGGATTCACCGACATCCTGGTCGCGACCGGCGCGCGGTGGCGGACGGACGGCGTTGGCCGGTGGCACACCAGTGCGATACGGATCGAGGACGAGGCCAGCGTCCTGACGCCTGACGATCTGCTGGCCGGTGATCATCCGCTGCAGCGGCCTGGTGCCGCACCGCAGCGGATACTGGTGTTCGACGACGATCACTACTACCTCGGCGGGGTGCTGGCCGAATTGCTGGCCCGGCACGGGCATGCGGTCCGGCTGGTCACCCCGGCCCCGCTGGTGTCGTCGTGGACCGCCAACACCCTGGAGGTGGGCGACATCCAGCGGCGGGTACGCGAGGCCGGGATCACCGTGGACGTCAGCCGGGTCCTGGTCGCTGTCGGCCCGCGGGAGGCGCGGACAGCGTGCGCGTTCACCGGCGCGGAAGCCAGCGTGCCCGCTGACGCCGTGCTGCTGGTGACGGCCCGCCTGCCTCGCGACGACCTGTTCCTGGCGCTGCAGGAGCGCCAGGGCGAGTGGCCTGCGCGCGGCGTCCGGTCGGTCACGTGCGTAGGTGACGCCTGGGCTCCGACCACGATCGCCGGCGCCGTGTGGGCGGGCCGGCGCTATGCCGAGGAACTGGATACCCCGGGTCCGCCGTCGCGTGACCGGAGCTACCAGCGTGAATACACGGCCCTGAACGACCTCGTCGCAGGCACCTGGCAACGGAGCTAGCCGTGGACCAGATTGACCGGATTGACCTCACGGCTGCCGGCATCGTCCACGACGTCGCGCTCGAGGTCCTGGAGGACGACCCCTATCCGACCTACGCCTGGATGCGCCGCCATCGCCCCGTCGCCTTCGTGCCGGAAACGGGACGCGTCTGGGTTACCACCTGGGATCTGTGTGACGAGGCGGGGAGAAACGACAAGGTCTTCGGGCCTACCAGGGACGTCTTCCACGCTGTCTACGGCAATCCGAACGTGATGAGCCTCAGCGGCCCGGAGCACCTCGCCCACCGTGCCGCGCTGAATGCCTGTTTCCGGCCTCGTGCGGTCAATGGCTACCGTGAGCAGATCCTCAGGGCCACCGCCGTCCGGTACATCGATGCCATCCGCGATCGAGGCCAGGCCGACGCGAATACCGAGATCCTGGAGCGCATCAGCATGCGCGCCATCGGTGATGTGCTGGGATTCACTGACGTTCACGACGACATCTTGATCCGGTGGTTCCGCGGGTTCGCGGCCTATCTCGTCGACTTCGGCAGGAGCAGCGAGGTCGCCGAGCACGGTCGGGCCATCAAGGCCGAACTCGCAGCTGACCTGCTGACGAGGCTCATCACCCTGGCGGCGCATCCGGACGATTCCACCGTGTCCCACCTGCTCCACGACGGCATGCCGGACGGCATCACCCGCGGCATCGACGAGATCATCGGCGATATAGGCGTCATGATCGTGGGCGGATTCCAGGAACCCGCCCACGGTGCCGCCAACTCCCTGCACGGGCTGTTCACGCGGCCCGAGCAGGCGGCACGACTCCGCGCCGACCCGTCGGCCTGGTCGGCGGCGGCCGTGGAGGAGGGCCTGAGATGGCTGGCGCCGTTCGGCATGACCGAGAAGCTCACCACCGCTGACGTAACCCTGGGCGGCATCCTGTTTCCCGCCGGGACCGAGGTCGCCCTGGTCCTCGGCTCAGCTAACCGTGATGCGACACGGTATGCCGATCCTGACGTCTTTGACCTGGACCGCCCGAGGCAGAGCCATGCGTCCTTCGGGTACGGGCTGCATTTCTGTCTCGGGCATTTCGTCGCTCGCCAGCTGGAACAGGTCATGCTGGAGGAGATGTTCGCCCGGCTGCCGAACCTGAGACCCGATCCGGATCGGGAAGCTACCGTGCACGGCTGGGCGGTGCGGGCAGCCAAGCGGCTACCGGTCGTATGGGACGCTTAACCGGACGTGGTTTCGCTCGATGAGGCCTCGCTGGACGGCGCCTCGCTGGACGGCGCCTCGCTGGACGGCGCCTCGCTGGACGGCGCCTCACCCGCCACGGCCTCGCCCGCCACGGCCTGGCTGGATACGGCATCCCGCGCGGTCTGCCGCCGGGTCTTCGCGCCGAGCGCGTAGAACAGCAGGCCGATGAGGATCATCACCAGCAGCGGTATCACCTGGGACAGCGTGTACTCGAGCCGCTGGTGCTCGAATCCTTCCGGCAGCGAGTCGTCAGGATGCGCCGTGCCGATGCCCGGGTAGATGATCGCGATCGTGGTGAGCGCGCACCAGGCCGTGGTCAGGATTCCGGCCGTCCACAGCCCGACCTTCCCGAACGGTATCCGGTACGGCCGCGGGACGTCGGGGTGGCTGTACCTGAGCTTGATCACCGACGGGAAGATCAGGAGGTACACCATCGTCACCATGGAGATGACCACGCCCAGCGTGGCGCTGAAGTACTTCGCCGTATTGCCGCTGGTCAGCTGCAGGGTGAGGATGAGGACGATGGTCGACACCAGGCCCGAGACGAGGTTCACTACGATCGGCGTCCCGAGGCGCTTGGAGAAGTACCCGAACGCCCTGGGTGCCGCGCCGTCGTACCCCGCCACGGCCTGCGCGCGGTCGGATCCGATCAGCCAGGTCACGGCCGAGGACAGCAATCCGATGATCACCCCGATCGCCGCGATATCGGCGAGGACCGTGCCGGCGCCGGTGAGCACGACACCCGAACTGGTCAGGTGGCCCCCGTAGACGACGAACACCTGCTGCAGCGCGTCGAGGAATCCCCCCACGTTGGACAGCCTGGACGGCGGGAGCACCAGCAGGATCGCCAGGACGGGGATTCCGTAGAACAGCAGGGTGCCGATTCCGGAGCGCAGGATGGCGAAGGGGACGTCCCGGCGAGGGTTAACCATTTCCTCGGACGCGGCGCTGGGCAGCTCGAAGCCTTCGAGATTGAAGATCAGGATGGGCGCGGCGGCCAGGAAGATAAGCCAGGTGGGCTTGAACCCCCCGGCTCCGAAGCCGTGCAGGCCATGCTCGCCGGCGTAGATAAGCACGGTGACCGTAAAGAAGGCGATGAGGAATATGCGGATGGCCGCGCCAATGGTAGCGACCCATTTACCGAACTTCAAGGCCATGACCACCGACGCGATACCGGCCCAGATGAACACGAGGCCGAAGACGTACTCCCAGGCCAGCGACAGGTTGACGAAGAATGTGCTGAAGGCGGCCATCGCGGTGATGGACAGCGTCCCGGCCAGCCAGATGGGGTTGTCGACCCAGTACATGGTCGCGACCACCGCGGCGGCGGCCCGGCCGAAGGCGAGCTTGACCCAGACGTAGGGACCGCCCTCCTCGGCAAAGGCGGTGCCCAGCTCCGCGGTGATCAGCCCGTAGGGGACCAGGAAGAACACCACCATGACGATGAGCCAGGTAAAGGCCTGGGCACCATAACTCGACACCGCGCCGAGCGTGTCCAGCACGATAATCGCCGCGAGCATGAGGAACGCGGTGTCCCAGCGCCCCAGGCTCCGCCGGAACTTGCTTCGCTCCTCGCTGGCTGCCACCGTGTCCACCGCGTGAATGACGGCTGGACCGGCTGTTTCCTGCTCCAACGGACTCTCCGATTCGTTGGCGTGCGGCACGCTGATGCCGTGCCCGCTCTGAGATGTCTCTGAGAAGTACTATGCGACTGTAGATGTACTGTGCGACTGTAGCGGTTCCTCCCGCTCCCACACCACCTGTGCATTGAGCGTGGTCATGGTGGATGGACACAAAGATGGGGACTGCTGGGGCCTACGCCGTGTTCATCCTGCCATGTCCGCTGTGCGGATGAGGGCTGTCCGCGAACCCGCGCTGTCCGGTGGCGAGTTAAGGTCCGTGTGCCATGAGTTACGGCAAATGAGAAGGGATGCGAAATTTCCCTCTATGTCAGCATGCGGCAGCCGGTTAGTCGTTAGAGTAACGTTGATTGTGCCGGTCAGGCGCGCGGCTAAGCCTTGAGGGAGGCTTTCATGTTGGTTGCACTGCTGGGCCGGGGCCCGGCGGTCCTCAAGGCTATGCGCCTCGATCCGGGCGGGACCAGAAAGCCCCGGCAGCACACCAAGGACGGCATCATGCGTATGCCGTCAGCCATCTGCAAGGTGTGAGTGGCATGCTGGAGCAAATACTCTTCGTCGTCATCGTGCTCGCGGTCGCCTCGCTCATGGTCGTGGACGTGGCCAGGACGCGCCACGAGGGTTCCCATGGGCACGCCGAGGGGCCGGTATCGGAGGTCAGGCGGCCGCTCGCCGCAGCCGGCCTGGGCAGCCGCGAAGCATTCTCCCGGGCCCACACCGGGACGGCGATGCCCGTCGCGGCGCATGACCCAGGCCGAGCCCGGCATCCTGCGGGCGCCAGCCCGTCGGCTGGCGCGGACCCGCGCTCGCACGCCACGGCGGCCGTGCCGATCCAATCGCGCCGCAGGCTAAAGGACTGGCATGTCCGCTCGCGCCTCCTCCTGCTTGTCGTCATCCCGCTGGCCGCTGCCGTCGTCATCGCGCTCTGCGTCGCCTATATCGTTAACGCGCTGCACGGTCCGCAGGCCAACTCGGACGGGTCGGTGATGTCTGCCCTGGCGGCCGGCGTCGTGATCATCGCCGTGGCCCTGGCGTCGCTGTTCACTATCGCCGTGGCCAGGTCGGTGCTGCAGCCCCTGTACCGGCTACGGCTGGGTGCCCAGGAACTGACCGGGTCCCGCCTGGCGGACGCGGTCCGCCGGGCCGGCCAGAACGGTGCAGGCCAGAACGGCGGCGGCCAGAGCAACGGCAACCGAGATGGCGCGCCGTTCGGCCTGAGGCCTGTCGATGTTGACGCCTTCGACGAGATAGGCGAGGTCGCGCGCGCCTTCGATGAACTGCGCAGGGAGTTGCTCCGGCTGGCGGTCGGCGAAGCCGCCCACCACGGCAAGCTCAATACCACGTTCACGGACCTATCTCACCGCGGCCAATCCCTCATGGAACGCCAGCTCCGTCTTCTGCAGCACCTGGAACAGGGAGAGCCGGACGCCGAACGTCTCGCCACCCTGTTCCGGGTGAAGCGCATCGGCACCCGGATGCACCGCTACTCGGAGAACCTGCTCATCCTGGTCGGTCATGAGCCGTCCAGCGGCTGGCACCAGCCGGTCGCCCTGGCCCATGTCATCAGGGCCGCGGTTTCCGAGCTCGAGGAATACCAGCGGGTCTCGGCCACTGCGCAACCGGACGTTGCCGTCGTCGGACCTGCGGTAAATGATGTCGTCCACCTGCTCATCGAGCTGACCGAGAATGCCACGTCATTCTCTGCGGCGGATATGCAGGTCGATATCTCGGGCCGGGCGCTGGCCAGTGGCGGTGTCTTGCTGGAGATCACCGACCGGGGGGTCGGAATGACCCCGAAAGAGCTGGCGCACGCGAACTGGGCGCTGGAAAACCCGCCGACAGCGGATATGAACATCCCCAAATGGATTGGCCTGCTTGTGGTGGCCAGGCTAGCCGCGCGGCACGGCATCGCGGTCCGGTTGCAGCCCGCGGATTTCGGTGGCCTGACCGCACTGGTCTGGCTGCCGGATGAGCTCCTCACGGAGCAGGGCGCGGTGGTGGCGACGCGGCTTGGCGGATCCGCTGGCGCCGGATCAAGGCGGGGGCTGCATGAGGCGGTCCCAGATCCTGCCTACGCCACCGCCACCGCCCAGCGAGAGGCAGGCACGGCGAGGTTCACACCCCCGCCGGCGGATATCCGGGATACCGCGCCGGGCTGGCGGTCGGTACCTGATACGGGCCTGCCGTCATCCGAGCCGTGGTCGCCCGCCCCCGCCCGGTCGGCGCGGCGCGCCGGATCGCAGGCGACCATCGGATCGCCAGCCCCGGAGCCGCCGGAAGCGGCGCCGTTGAGCCCGGGCACGACTTCCGCCGCCGACGCCGTGATCGTGCCGCCCGCGGGCGATCGCGGAGGAGAGCAAAGGCTCCCTGTCTTCAACTCCGTCGAGTCGCGCTGGTTCAAGGAAGGCCGTAGCGCGCCCGGATCGCCTGGTCAGCCTTCAGCGGCCTCAGCGGCCGGAAGCGGCTGGTCGTCTCCTGCCGACGCGGGCTGGCGTGCGGCCAGCGCACTCGACTCGCCGTCCTCGGCGGGGTCGACGGCAGCCAAGCTCCCCAAGCGGCAGCCGAACGCCAACCTGGTTCCGGGTACTATCCCGAGCCCGGAGCCCGCCATGCCGAACCGCTCACCCGCGGCAGCCCGCGACCGGCTCGCCGCGCTTAAGCGCGGCGTCGACAAGGGCCGGGCCGCCACCAGGCAAGCGGACGGTCCTGGCCAGGATGAGGAAGCCCGGCCGGGCTCGCCTGATGTTTGACGCTGACACTTGACCTGATTCATTCGGCTGCGCACAGTTAGCGTTGTGCGAATGTCACAGGAAACCGCATGACCGATCACTCCGCTGCCACGGTCGCAGGGACAACTCCGGCCCCGGGTCCGGGACTCGAGCCCGACGCCATCGGCGCGACCCAGGACACGATTATCGGCATGGCCTCGTCGGCCCCGGCCGCTACGGTCGGGCTGTCGCTGGCCGCTTTGGTGGTGGCGACGGCCTACGGTAGCGGGCCGATCTTGATCCTGACCGCGATCCCGATGCTGATCATCGCCAACGCCTACCGGCGGCTGAACCTGTGGAAGGCGAACACCGGCGCGTCGTTCGAATGGGTCGGCCGGGCTATCAACCCGTACCTGGGCGTGCTGACCGGCTGGCTGATGATCGCCGCCTACATCATCGGGACGGTGGCCGAGGTCCTCTTGCTCGGCCCCTCGGTGCTGGCGGTGTTCGGCTCCAGTTCCACCAGCACCTGGGCTTATGTGGGCATCGGCTGCGCCGTCGGCCTGATCATGCTGGTGATCGCCGTGATCGGCATCAAGATCACGGCCCGGGTCCAGGTCAGCATGGCCGTAGTGGAGTACCTGATCCTGATCGGCCTCGCGATCGCCGGGCTCGTCTATGTGCTGGGCCACCACGCCGGCTCGGTGCCGGTCACCAGGGGCTGGTTCAGCCTGTCCGGCGTCAACGGCAAGGGCGACGCGGTGGCCGGGTTCCTGGTCGCGGTGTTCGTCTACGGCGGCTGGGACGGCACCCTGTACGTCAACGAGGAGGTCAGGCACCGCCGGGTGAACCCGGGGCGCGCCGCCGTCCTCGCCGTGGCCCTGCTCACCGTCATCTACACGCTGTCGCAGCTCGGCTTCCAGGGCGTCCTCTCGCCGGCCAAGCTGGCCGAAGCCGACAGCAACGGCACCGCGCTTGTCACCGTGGCCCAGGTCCTGGGCGGCGGCTTCTGGGCCAAGGCGATGGCGCTGTCGATCGCGCTGTCGGTCATCGCCACCACCGGTACCGGCATCGTGCTCGGCGCGCGGATCGTCTACGGCATGGCCAGCCACCGGGTCCTGCCGGAGTTCCTCGGCACCGTGTCCCGCCGGTACGCCACCCCGGTCGCCTCCAGCATCGTCGTCGGCCTGCTCATCGTCATCCTGAGCGCTGTCTACTACCTGGCCACCTCGGTGCAGAACGCTTTCTTCGACGTGATCGACGTGACTGGCCTGCTGTTCTCGATCTTCTACATCCTCACCGCGCTCGCGGCCGTCGCCTATTACCGCCGCCGCATCCTCAGCGGCGCCGTCGACTTCGTGTCCGTTGGCCTGCTCCCGCTCGGCGCGGCAGGCTTCCTGGGCTGGATCTTCGTCAAATCGCTTGGTGAGGCTCCGTGGAGCCAGCGCTGGTCGCTCATCGGCATCATCATCGCCGGGCTGGTCGTCGTATTTTCCGCGCGATTCATCCTGCGCTCCTCGTTCTTCCAGCTCCGCCGGGAGAGTGAAGGATGAAGGCAGTCGTGTTCTACGAGTCGGCCGACGGTGACGGTGATCTGGACGGGTGAGCGCGGCCGGCAGCAGGCCCGCCTGGTCGCCGGCATGTACCGGGCGGCCGCCTGGGTGCCGTGCGAGCGCAGCGCGGTCATCGCGGGCGGCCTGCCCGGCGCGGACAAGGCCGCCGCCCTCGACCGCTCCGGTGTGGACCGGTCGCGGTACCTCACGGTCAGCATCGACGCAATCCTGGACCAGATGGCCGGGGCCGGGCTCATCGGAGGGGACAACGGCCGCTCGCCGCTGACGCGGGCGGGCCAGGTCCACGCCGAGGCCCAGCACCTCGCCAAACGGGTCCTGTTGCGGGCCCTGATGGACGGCAGGAACCTGATCCTTGACATCTCGCTCGCGTCCTGGCGCGCTGCCGAGGCCTGGACGTACGCGCTGCGGTTCGCTGACTACACGCTGGCAGCGGTGTTCGCCGACATGAGCGTGGACGAGGCGGTGCGGCGGGCCGGCGAGGCCCGGCGTCGCGGGGAAGAGGAGTTCCGCCGCGGGCAGGGCCACGGCGGCCGGGACGTCCCGGCCGCCGCCATCCGCGCGCTGGCCAGCCCGGCCGCGGCCGCGACCGGGAACCGGATCAGGTGGGCGGTCGGCGCGCGATCCGCCGGAGCCATCGGCGGCACCATCGGCACCGGGGCCTTTCCCGGCAGCGCCGTGATCGCGATGCTCGCCTCCTACCGCGAGGGGCAGCTCAGCCTCGACGACCTGTCGCTCGAGTTCCGCGCCCGCCGCTGGCCGCGGGTCCCTGACGTCTGCCCGCCGGAGCTCGAGCCGGCCCGGGAGGCCATCGACGACCCCGAGCCCTATGTGCCGGGCTCGTTCGACGACGTGGTGCTCGCCTACGACCTCGGCTGGCTGTCCGACGCCGACTACGACGTCCTGGCCATCGCGGCCGACGGCCTGCCCGGTTCTTGACCCGGGCGCCGCAGACGGGGGAGCGGGGTGCCGTTGACAGGGCGCGGCACCCCGCTCCTATACGGCAGGTGTCCGCGGGGCAAACGCCGCAACCGCGCACCTGCCGATGGCCCCGTTCTGTCTCAACGATGACTTAACCGCCTAAAACGGGTCAACTCGTTTTTAGGCATATCGGTAAACATCAGACCGCGACGGATTTAACAATAGAAACAGGTAATCTGGCCGGGTGGCCCAACAGCAGACGCGACCCGAGTCCGGGGCTGACGTCGGGATCCTGGTCACCATCCGGTCGCTGCTGCCGAACCTGGCGCCAGTCGAGCGCCGCGTGGCGCAGGCGGTCCTCGATGATCCGCAGGGCGTGGCCTGGCGGAGCATCTCCGAGCTGGCCCGGGCCTGCGGCACGTCGGCGACCAGCGTGGTCCGGTTCTGCCGGGCCGTCGGGCTGCGCGGCTACCCCGATCTCCGCTTGGAGCTGGCCGGCGCGGTGGCCCGCGACGACGCGACCGCCGTCGCGGCGGCTTCGCACGACATCGACCCGGGCGACGACGCGGCCACGATCACCTCCAAGATCGCCTACGCCGATGCCCGGGCGGTCACCGACACCGCGAGCCACCTGGACATCGCCATCCTGGTCCAGGTCACCGAGGCGCTCGCCAAGGCCGGGCGGATCGACATCTACGGCGTGGGCGCCAGCGGCTTCGTCGCCCTCGACCTGCAGATGAAGCTGCAGCGGATCGGCCGGCCCGCGTTCGCCTGGCCCGACCCGCACCTGGCCATCTCGTCGGCCGCGCTGCGCGGCTCCGGGGACGTCGCGATCGGCCTGTCGCACACCGGTACCACCGTCGACACGATCGACGCGCTGCGCGAGGCGCGCGGCCACGGTGCCACCAGCGTCGCGGTGACCAACTTCCCGTGGTCCCCGATCACCGAGGTCGCGGACTACGTGCTGATCACCGCGGCGCGCGAGACCGCCTTCAGGTCCGGCGCCACCACCAGCCGGATCGCCCAGCTCACCGTCGTGGACTGCCTGTTCGTCACGCTGGCCCAGCAGGACCTGCCCGGCACCCGCGTCGCCCTGGAACGGACCTTCGCCGCCGCCCAGGCCAAGCGAGTCCGCCGCACCCGCCGCCAGCAGCCCGGCGATCGGTAACCCGGCGACCAGTAACGGGCGCGCCGCTAGACCGGTCCGCGGTTGGCGCTGCTCCAGACCTCGGGTACGTATCCCCGCGTCACCAGCCGCTCGCCCGCCTCGGCCCAGACCGCGTGGATCAGCGCCGCCCCGACGATGGTGGACGTGGGGGCCATCCGCTCGGCGACGCCCGGAATCTCCAGCGCCGCGTCGCCGAAGCAGCCTCCGTTGTCCAGCAGGTAGTCGGCGATCTCCGGCAGCTTGGGCAGGCCGGGCGCGGCCGAGACGGTGCCGGAGTGCTCCCTGGACACCAGCCCGACCACGGTGACGCCATGCCGCCTGGCCTCCAGCGCGACCTCGACGACCAGCGTGTTCCGGCCCGAGTTCGAGATCACCCAGCACAGGTCGCCCGGCCCCCAGTCCAGTCCGCCGGTGAGCTCGGAGTAGTAACCGGCCTGGTTCTCCAGCTTCCCGGCGGCCTCCGCGTCGATCCGGGAGGTGAGTTCGGCGTTCCACAGCGGCCGCAGCGCCTTCATGCTCCCGGCCCGCCGGTGCATCTCGCTGACCAGGGCCAGCGAGTGACCGGCGCCGAACGCGTAGACGTGCCGCCCAGCCAGGATCGTCGTCGTTATCGCCGCGGCCACGTCGCTGATGGCCGCGTCGTTTCGTTCCAGCGCCTGATCGAGCAACCCCACGATGTGCCGCCGCCAGGCCTCCCGCACTGTTCGCTGCGCTCCCATGTACCGACCTTACGAAACGGATATCGCCGGCATCTAGGGTGAGTGAAATGAGCCAGCCAGGCCCCGCCACTCCGAACAGCACCCTGCCGAGCCTGCCCGGCCGGATCCTCGGCATCGACGTCGGCGGCAGCGGCACCCGCGTCATCCTGCTTGAGAACGGCACGGTCACCGCCCGCCCGGACGGACCGCCGATGAACGCGCTGCTCACCGACGGTTTTGCCGGGCACCTCCGGCAGATCATCGAGGCCGCGGGCGCGACCGCGGCGGGCGTCGGCATGGCAGGGGTGCGCCAGCCCGGCCACGCCCGCGACCTCGGCGAGGCGCTGACCCGGCAGACGGGCCGCCCGGTGCACGTCACCGGCGACGCGGACAGCGCCAGGGCCGGCGCTTTCCTCGGCGCCCCGGGCGTGGTGGTCATCGCCGGCACCGGCTCGATGGCGTCCGGCTGGAACGGGGAGAGCTCGGCCCGGGCGGGCGGCCACGGGTTCCTGCTCGGCGACGAGGGCAGCGCCTACTGGATCGGCCGCGCTGCCGTCCGCGCCGCACTGCGCTGGGAAGACGGCATGGGTGGCTCCGAGACAATCCACCGTGCCGTGATCCAGGCCGCCGGCCAGGACCTGGACGCCCTGATCGGCGAGGTCTGCACCCATCCGGCCGAACGCGCCCGGCTCACCGCCCTGGCCCCGGTCGTCACCGCTCTCGCCGCCGAGGACCCGGAAGCGCGGACCATCGCGCTGCGCGCCGCCGAGCACCTCGCCGCCCTGGCCGGAGCCATCCGGCGCCGCCTCGGACCGCTGCCGGTCGCCGGCGCCGGGGGGGTATTCAGCGCCCCGGTCACCTGGGACCGCTTTGCCGAGCTGACCGGCGCCGTCCGCCCGCTCGCCGCCGCCACCGTTGGCGCCGCCCTGCTGGCCGGCCAGCAGGCCGGCCAGCGTGCCCATGGCGCCTGATCACCTGGACCGGATCGGCGCGCTCCTCGACGAGGCCGCCGGCGACGGCGGCATCCCGGGTGCCGTCGCGACGGTCGGCCAGGGACCCGTCACGCTCGGCCGGTGGGTAACCGGCCAGGCCGACGCGATCGACGGGCGCCCGATGCAGGCGGACACGGTCTTCGACCTCGCCTCGCTGACCAAGGTGGTGGCGACCACCACGGTCACGCTCGCGCTGGCCGGCCGGGGCGAGCTCGGGCTCGGTGACCCGGTGGCCGCCTACCTGCCGGACGCCGCCGTCGGCCGCGACGACGGCGTCACCGTCGCGCGGCTGCTCACGCACACCGCCGGCCTCCCGGGCAGCCGCAGCTTCTACCGCTGGTGCCGGTCCGGGGCGGAACTGCTCCGCGAGCTCTACCGGATCACGCCCGAGCGGCCTGCAGGATCCCAAGTCACCTACTCCGATCCCGGGTTCATGCTGCTGGGCGAGGTGGTGGCGGCCGCGGCGGGCGAGCCACTTGACGCCGCCGTCCGGCGCCTGGTGACCGGCCCGCTCGGCCTGACCGCGACAGGATTTAGGCCGAACGGTCCGGCACGACGCTTTGCCGCCACCGAATGCCGCGGCGACGGCACCGCCTGGACCGGCATCGTGCACGACGAGAACGCCCGCCTGATGGGCGGGGTGGCCGGCCATGCCGGGCTGTTCGCCGCAGCGGACGATCTGGCCCGCTTCGCCGCCTGGTGGGTCAGCGACGATGACGCCGCGGTCCCGGCCGCCCTGCGCCGGGCCGCGGCCACCTGCCACACCGGGAGCCTCGGCGGCCGCCGCGGCTACGGCTGGGCTTGCCCCGGCGACGCCTTCGACATCCTGGGCGCCCGGTGGCCGCCGACGGGCGTGTCGCACACCGGCTTCACCGGCACCAGCCTGGCCCTGGACCCGGCGAGCGGCCTGTGGGTGGTGCTGCTGACCAATGCCGTGCACGCCGGCCGCGACGCCGCGCCGGTCCAGGCCCTGCGCCGGGCCGTGCACGCGGCGGCTATGGTCACAGGGTCCAGACCGCCCTGACCTCGATCTTGCCGAAGCTGGCGACGGGATGGGCCGCGGCCACCTGGACGGCCTCCTCCAGGCTGTCGCACTCGAGCATGTCGTACCCGCAGATGATCTCCTTGGTCTCGGCGAACGGCCCGTCGCTGATCAGGACCTCGCCGTCGCGCACCAGCACGGTTTTGGCTTCCCCGGCGGGCCGGAGCCGGTCGCCGTGCAGCCGGATGCCGCGCGCGATCACGTCGTCGAGCCAGGGAAAGCTGCCCGTGTCGTCACCGTTCTCCGCGGTATCCGCTGCCTCGTCCTCAGCGAAGCGGCCCGGGTCGACGCAGACCAGCATCATGAACTTCATGTCATCTCCGATCCTCGTGGCACTAACACCATCACGACGAACGGGAGCCGCGCAAAGGACAGCCCGGCGCGGGATCCGGCTCCCGGCCGGATCCCGCGCCGGGCGGGAAGTCAGCTGACGGCGGTGAGGACGAAGGCGGCCACCGTCGCCAGCGCGGCCAGGACGGCACCGGCTATCGCCAGCGCCTCGCCGCGGAAGGGACGCCGGTCCCGGGCGTCGCGGGCCAGCGCCAGCGCGCCCACGGCGAACACCGGCGACAGCGCCAGCCAGAAGATCGCGAGCGAGAGCACCGCGACCACGCCGAGGATAAGCGCGGTCCACGCCGAGGCGCGGGCCGAGTTCCGTGCCAGCACGCGCCGGACCACGATCCCGAACACGATCGCGGTGAAGGCCAGCACGAAGGCGGCCAGCACCAGGCCCACCCGCCACGCCGGGCCGTCGTTGATGTTCCGGGCGATCAAGATCCCGGTGAGGACCGCGCTCAGCAGCACGGCCAGGCCGGCCGGGCGCAGCACGCCGGGGAGGCGGGTCGCGGGGGCGGCGTCGAGTGAGGTGGTGGTCATCGGAGTTTCCTTTCGGTCAGGTAGGCCTTGTGCCGACGAGGTTCCTCCGGCCCGGCGGCTCGCACATGAGCCTGCGATCCCGGGTGACCCGGGAGGATCTCCGGGGTCCACCCGGGACAGTTGCCCCCTGACAAGGAGGCGGTCGCTCCCGCACACTCAGTTCATGACCGCCGACGGCAGCACCGCGACCGCGCCCGCCGGGGCGCGGATCCCGGCGATGTCGCCTGCCATCGCGAGATGCGCCGCCTTCGCCGTGGCTGCCCTCGTCCTGGCGCAGATCGCCGCCACGCCGCTGGCCGGGGCCGGACTCGGCCGGCTGCCCGGCGTTCAGGGTTCGTTCGTCCCGGTCGGCGACCTGATCGTCGACGGGTGCATCGTGGCCATCGCCCTCGTGGTGATCTGGGCTCGGCCCGGGAACCCCATCGGCTGGCTGATGCTGACGTTCGCCCTGCTCGGCGCGACGCAGAATTTCACCGAGGCCTACGGCGTCCGAGCCCAGGCCGAAGCAGGCTCCCGGCTGCCGCTGGGACCGCTGGCGCTGTCCCTCGGCACATCGCTGTGGATTCCGGCGCTGGTCCTCCCGGCCACGCTGCTGCTGAACCTGTATCCGGACGGCCGCGTCGCCGGGCCGTTCTGGCGGTGGGTGAACCGGGTCACTGTGGCCGCGATGATTGTCGTAACCGTAGCCGTGGGCACCAGCCTGAGCAGCATTCGCCAGGACCTGACGACCGGGCACCCCGTCGTCACCCTGCCCAAGGCGGCCGGCGATGCGCTGGCGGTCGCGGGCGCGCTGGCGCTGATCGGATGCGCCCTGGTCAGCATCGGCGGTGCCGTCACGCGGACCTGGCGGGCCCGGGCGCCGCAGCGCCAGCAGTTGCTGCTGCTCCTGGTGACGTCCGCGATCGTGCTCGCGCTTACCCCGCTGAACGAGCCGGGATGGCTGTTCGATGCCGGCCTGGTGGCGGTGCCCGCGGCGGTGGCCGTCGGCGTGCTGCGTTACCGGCTGCTCGGAGTCGAGGTCGTGGTTCGCCGGACGCTGCAGTTCGCGGCGCTGACGTTGCTGGTAGTGGGGGTGTACGCGGCGGCCACCGCGGCTATGTCGGCGCTGGTGGCCGACGGCACCGGCTCCCGGGTCGTGGCGGCCGCGGCCGTCGCACTGGTCCTGCTGCCGCTGCGCGACCGGCTGCAGGGCTGGGTGGACCGGCTGGTCTACGGCGCTAGGCGCGATCCGCTCCGCGCGATCAGGCGGGTGGGCGCGTCGGTCTCCGCGGAGTCGGCCGATCCGCTGCCCGCGGTCGCCGGCAGCGTCGTCGCCGCGGTCCGCGCCCGCTCCGTGGCCATCACCGGCACCGACGGAACCGTCCTGGCCCAGGCGGGAACGCAGGCGGGTGCCGGACAACTGGCCTATCCGCTCACCGTCGCGGGCGAGCGGGTCGGCGAGCTGGTGATCTGCCCGGCCCGGGGCGAGCAGGCCCTGGCCCCGGCCGACGCCCGGGTCATCACGGCCCTGGCCGCGCCGGTGGCCGCGGTGGTGCACGCCACCCAGCTCACCCGCCGGCTGGCCGCCGCGCACCAGCGGACCCTGGCCGCGCGCGAACGGGCACTGGCAGCGGCGCAGCACGAACGCTCCAGGATCCGGCGTGACCTGCACGACGGGCTCGGCCCGTCGCTGTCGGGCGTAGCGCTCGGCCTGGAGGCCGCGCAGGCGGCGCTGCCCGGCGACCCCGGGACGGCCGCCGAGCTGACCACCCGGATGCGGACCGAGATCGCCGGGGCAGTCGATGAGGTGCGGCGCATCATCGACGAGCTCCGCCCGGCCGCTCTCGAGGACGCCGGGCTGGTCCAGGCGCTGCGGGAACGGGCCGCGTCGCTCGCCGCCAGGTCCGCGTCGGGCCTGGTCATCCAGGTGCACGCCGCTGAGCCGCTCGCGGAACTGCCGGGGCGGGTGGAGGTTGCCGCGTTTCGGATCGCCGAGGAGGCGATGACCAACGTGGTCAGGCACGCGCGGGCCCGCCGGTGCGAGGTGCGGCTGGAGACGGGCGACGCGCTGGTCCTCTCCATCAGCGATGATGGCGTGGGCCTGCCCGCCCAGACCCGGCCGGACGGGATCGGACTGACGTCGATCCGGCAGCGGGCCGCCGAACTGGGCGGTCAGTGCACCATCGGCCCGGCCGGGCCGGCCGGCCTGATCATTACCGTCCGGCTGCCCCTGGAGGTGGCGTGATGACCAAGGTGCGGGTCGTGCTGGCCGACGACCACCCGATGTACCGGTACGGCGTCGCGGCCGTGCTGGCCACTGCCGACGAGATCGAGCTGGTCGGCGAGGCACCCGACGGCCACCACCTGGTCGCGCTGGTCGAGGCCGAACGGCCCGACGTCGTGCTCACCGACCTGGCCATGCCGGGCCTGGACGGGGTGAGTGCCTGCCGGCAGCTGCTCACTCGCCACCCGGACCTGGGCGTGCTCGTGCTGACCATGCACGCCGACGACGAGTCGCTGGTCGCCGCGCTGCGCGCCGGAGCCCGTGGCTACCTGGTCAAGGGGGCGGACAAGGCCGAGCTCATTCGGGCTATCCTGGCCGTCGCGGCCGGCCAGGCGGTCTACGGCGCGCCGGTCGCCCGGCGGATCGCGGCCTTGTTCGGCGCGGACGCGGGCCGCCCCGCGGGCCCGTTCCCCGACCTGACGCCCAGGGAGCGCCAGGTGCTCGACTTGCTGGCGGACGGCGCGCGCAATTCCGAGATCGCCAGGCAGCTCGGCATGACCGACAAGACGGTGCGCAACCATGTCTCGGCCATCCTGATGAAGCTGCAGGTCACCGACCGGACAGCCGCCGCCATCAAGGCCCGCGACGTGCGCTAGTGCTACATCCGTTCGCCCGGGCGGACGAGCCCGTTCTCATAGGCGAATACCACCGCTTGCAGCCGCAGCACATCGGACTCGCGGGCGGTCAGCGCCACGAGCTTGGGGCCGGGCACGGTCGGCCGGGTGAACTGCTCGATCAGCCGGCGGGTGCTGGCCGGCGCGAGCAGCCCGTCGCCCGCGTGGACGGTACGGATCGCCGCGATGAGCTGCGCGGGCGGGGCGCGGTGAGCACCAGGGCGACGAACGGCTGGAACGCCGCCTGACGCGGGGCTGCGGCGTAGATGCACGCGGCGCTCGCTGCCGGGATCACCGGCATCACGCTCAAGCTCGGCAGCGGCGCCCCTGAGCTGGCCATGCACCGTGCTCACCTGGCCGCCGGCACCCCGCTCCACACCGCGCCCGCCGCTACCGCCGAAGCGCTGGCGCGTGCCTGAGTGCCCGGGATGGGCACGACCGGCAGCGGATGAGCCTGCGCGGCCAGGGTGAGCAGGACCGCGGCATCGGTCCACGCCAGCGGAGCCGCGGAGACAGGTCGTCCCCGCGCGTCCACCTTCTCCGGCAGCGCGCCGAGCCGGGTCGTGTGCGCGGCCAGCCAGGTCAGCATCTGGGTGGCCATCTGCCCGCGGCCCGTCTCGGCGTCGGACAAGGCGAAGAAGGCGGTCTCCGCGGTCCAGGCGGTGGTCCGGTTGCCGGGCCAGTCCGTGCCCGGCAGGATGCCTCCGTTGGGCAGCCGCAACGACCGTTCGGTGTCCATGATGGCGCTCATCACCGGGGGACCGGCCGCGGCGAACGGCGGTCCGAGGAACGTGACGGCCGCGTCGTCACCCGAATCGGCGTACGCGACGCGGTGGTAGCCGTGGCGGCCGAAACCCGCCGCGATGCCGTCCGCCAGCCTGCTGGCCGCCCGGGCCCACTGCGCGGCCGGCGTTTCGTGGCCGAGCTCGCTGGCGATGTCGGCGGCGGCCCGCAGCCCGGTGAGCAGGGCCGCGGCGGTACCGAGCGTCACCTGTACCGAGTTCTCCCAGTAGTCCATCGAGGCAGCTGGCAGGCCGTCCGGCGCGAGCGAGCGCACGGTAGCGTCCGCGGCGGTCTCGACCATCGGCCATAGCTCGGCCAGCTGCGGCTCCGCGCTCTCGCTCTCATGGCTCTCCTCGACCCCCCAGCACCAGACCGCCCACGGAACCCACCCGTTCGCGTCGAGTTCGTCCGGGCGCCCGTCGTCGACCGGACCCGAGCCGTCGGGCCGGTAGCGCGCGGCCCAGGTGCCCGACGGCAGCTGGGTCTGCTGCAGGAAGCGGAGGATGCGCAGCGAATCGCCGGCGTGGCCGGTGACGGCGAGCGCGACCGCGGCCCAGCTCGAATCGCGTGGCCAGGAGTATTCCCAGCGGTTATGCCAGCCGGCGATCACCGCGCCGTCCGGGCGCGTGGACAGGCGCAGATCCAGCAGCGCCCGGGTCGCCAGGGATGTGAGCTGCGGGCTGTCGCCCGGGACGATCCCGACGGAAAGCCACTGCCGGTCGGCGCGGACCGCGGCCTGCTGGCAGGCCGTCGCCGGGGTGGTTTCCAGCACGCTGCTGGAGGCGAAGTAGTGCGGCCGGGAGCCGGCCGGCACGACGATCACGTCGTGCGGCGCGCACGGGCTCTCGGCAATCCCCGCCGCGTACAGCGGCGGCACGCCGGCCGGATGCGGGATGACCGCGACGAGGACCACGGAACCCAGCGTCAGGCTGCTCACCGACGCGGCGATCCAGCCGATCCGCCAGGACTTGACCTTCAGCTCACACCCCGGCCGGCAGATGGGCGGTCAGCGCGGCGCAGGCTCGCAGCGTGTCCAGCAGGTAGCCGGTGTGCTGAGGGTCCGGCCAGGACGACAGCTTGACCACCACGGTGCGCGCGGCACGGTCGGCGTAGACCAGCTGGCCGTGGATGCCGAGGCAGACCAGCACCGGCCCGCCGGTTCCCGGGATGACCCAGAACTGGTTGCGGTACCAGCCGCCGGGCAGGACCAGCTCGTTCTCGGTAGCCGCGAAGGCCTCGCGGACACCGGGGCCGGGGGCGCGGGTGGCGGCCAGCCAGGCCGCCGGCACGACCGGGTAACCCCCGGACCCCCCGGCCATACCGTCGTCCACCAGCAGCTGCCCGAACCTGGCCAGGTCGCGCGCTGTCGCGGAAACGCCGCCGTCGTGGATGGCGGAACCCAGCGGATCACAGGTGATCTCGCCGTCCCGTTCGGCCCCCATCGGCTGCCAGATCAGCGCCCCGATGAGGTCCGCCATCCGGGTTCCGCTGGCCCGCTCGCAGACCCAGCCGAGCATGTCGCTGTCGGCCGAGCGGTAGGTGAACTCGCCGCCGTGCGGGCCGGCCTGGCCCAGCGTGATCAGGTACGGGTACGCGCCCGCCGGGTCGCCGGGCTGCGCCGGGCGCCAGCCCATCGAGCGCTCCATCACCCGGACCTCGGCGTCCGGCTCCGCGTAGGTCTCGCGGAACGCGACCCCGGTCCGCATGTCGAGCAGGTGGCGGACGGTGGCCCCGGCGTACCCCGAGTCTCCGGCCTCCGGCACGTAGGCCGCCACCGGGGCGGCGGTATCGAGCAGCCCGCGGTCGGCCAGCACCCCGGCCACGCAGCCGACGAGCGACTTCGACACCGACATGAGCAGGTGCGGGGTGGCGGCCGTCATGCCCGCGTCGTACCGTTCGGCCACCAGCTGACCGTCCTTGAGCACGACCAGCGCGTCGGTGTAGGTGTCCGCGAACACCTCCGCCGCCGTCGCCGTGCTGCCGTCGATCCGCACGACCGGCGGGTCCGGCAGCGGCCAGGACGCGGGGGGCAGCGGCGCCGCGCCGCCCGGCCCATCCGGACCTGCCGGAATCGGGTGGCTGGGGATGAGCTCGCGCATGTGCCTGAAGGCCCACCTGCTGTACGGCGGGTCCTGCCAGTTGGCCAGGGTGACCTGCGCTTCCGGGGCGGGCGGGAAGCCGGTCATGAGCCCGGTGCCGTCTGAGTCCGCGCGCTCGCGCGCGACGGCCCGGGCCGTGCTGTCGTGGGGCATGATGCGCAGACTAACCGAACACGGGCACGCGCAGCCGTGTTCTAGGATTCGGCTATGTCGCAGGAGCCGGTGTCGCAGGAGCCGGCTCCCGAGGTCCAGGATGTGCCGGTCACGGCGCGCAACTGGCAGGACGCCCCCGGCAACCGGTGGGCGTCCTGGCATGTCGGCGACATCCTGCCGACCTACCGGGTGCCGCGCGGCGACGACGCGCCGCGGCCGCTGCCCGCGACCGCCGCCCCGCCCGACCTGCTCTCGGTCCCGGTGACCCGGATGGAGCGCACGCCGGGAGCCTCGTCGGCCAGCACCGTGCCGGCCAGCACCGTGCCGGCCAGCACCGTGCCGGCCAGCACCGTGTCGGCCAGCACCGTGGGCGACGTGCTCGGCGACACCTACACCGACGCCTACCTGGTGCTGCAGGACGGCGTGCTGGTCACCGAGTGGTACGGCCCGCTGGGCGCGCCGGACCGGCCGCACGCGCTGATGTCGGTGTCCAAGTCCGTCGTCGGCTGCGTGGCCGCCGTGCTCATCGACCGTGGCCAGCTCGACCCGGACGCCGAGATCACGGCGTACGTTCCCGAACTGGCCGGCAGTGGCTTTGCCGGCGCCCTGGTCCGGCACGTCTACGACATGCGCAGCGGGGTCAGGTTCTTGGAGGAGTACGCCAACCCGGAGTCGGATATCAGACGGCTCGACGAGTGGGTTGGCTGGCACCCAGGCCAGGGGGAGCCCCGCGGGCTCTACCGGTTCCTGGCCACGCTGCAGGCCGAGGCGCCGCACGGCGAACGGTTCCTGTATCGCTCGGCCGAGTCCGACGTGCTGGGCTGGGTGTGCGAGCGCGCGGCCGGCCGGCCCATGGCCACGCTCATCTCCGAGCTGATCTGGGCCCCGATGGGGGCCGAACACGACGCCCTCCTGCTACGCGACGGCCTGGGCGCCGCGGTACACGACGGGGGCCTGTGCGCCACCGCCCGCGACGTGGCCAGGTTCGGCCAGCTGCTGCTGGACGGCGGTCAGGTCCCGGACAGAACCGGGAGTGCCCGCCGCGTGGTGCCGCCGCAATGGCTGCGCCGGGCCTGGGCCGTCGACGCCGACATCAGGAGCGTGTTCGCCGCCTCGCCCGCCGAGTGGGCGTTTCCCGGCGGGTGGTACCGGCACCAGTTCTGGTTCCGCCCCGGCGCCTACGGCGACGTTCTCCTGGGCCTGGGTATTTACGGCCAGATGCTGCACGTCAGCCGGCGCACCAACACGGTCTGCGTGAAGTTCTCCAGCTGGCCGGACGCGCAGAACCCGGCTTACCTGGAGGACACGCTGCGCGCTTTCGACGCCGTCGGCGGATTCCTGGCCGGCCGGGATCCTCGCGGCCCGGGCGGGCGCAGGCTGGCCGGCGTCGTCTCCGGCCTGAGCCGCCGTCTCGACGGCGGACGAACCCGGGCTTAACCTGGCGGTATCTGTGCCGACAGGGAGGCTTTGTGACTGCTACGCCAGGTTCAGCAAGCTCCGCCGGATCCCGCCGACACCTCCACGGCATCGCCGAGATCCGCACGTTCTTCCGGACTAACCAGCAGCCGATCTACTTCGTCGGCCCGACGGCCTTCAACCTGCTCGGCATCGACCGGTGGGTGCGCAACTTCCAGTACATCGCCTACTACGACTCCTGGGACGGCCAGCACCCCCGGGTGTTCACCCCGGAGAACCGCCCGTACGTGGAGTTCGAGTCCAGCGAGCAGATCAACAACTACCTGCTGCGCGATCCCGAGGTCCGGGAGTACCTGTCCCGCCGCGGTGGGACGCCGATGGTCGCGATGGTGTTCTTCGACTCCGAGACCGAGGAGATCTGCCGCGAGCAGGGCTACACGCTGATCCTGCCGCCGGACTCGCTGCGCCGCCGGCTGGACTCCAAGATCGTCACGACCCAGCTGGGCAACGAGGCGGGTGCGCCCTCGGTCCCGAACGTGCTCGGCCACGCGGACAACTACGCCGCGCTCACCGCGCTGGCGCGCGGCGCCGGGCTCGGCGACGATCTCGTGGTGCAGACGCCCTACGGCGACTCCGGCAAGACCACGTTCTTCATCAAGTCCGAACGGGACTGGGACGACTGTGCCGCCGATATCGACGGCCAGCAGCTCAAGGTGATGAAGCGCATCAACAACCAGGCCGCCGCGGTAGAGGCGTGCATCACCAGGCACGGCACCATCGTCGGGCCGTTCATGACCGACCTGACCGGCTACCCCGAGCTCACTCCGTACAAGGGCGGCTGGTGCGGCAACGACGTGTTCCCCGAGGCGCTGTCCGAGGCCGACCGGACGATCGCGATCAGCCACGTCCGCCGCCTGGGCGACCGGCTGGCCCAGGAGGGCTACCTGGGCTTCTTCGAGGTCGACGTGCTGATGGACACCGACACCGGCGCGGTCTACCTGGGTGAGCTGAACCCGCGGATCTCCGGGGCCTCGTCGATGACGAACGTCACGGCGGGCGCCTACGCCGACGTGCCGCTGTTCCTGTTCCACCTGCTCGAGTTCATGGACGTCGACTACACGGTCGACGTGGAGGAGATCAACGACCGCTGGCGCGCGCTGGCCGCGGTGGACGTCTGGTCCCAGCTGATCATGAAGGAGCCCGGCGACGACGTCGAGCGCATCCTGGCGGCCCCGCGGACCGGCGCCTGGCGCCTGTCCGACGGCGGCGCGCTCATCTTCGAGCACGTCACCAACGACTGGCACGAGATCACCACCGAGGACGACGCCTTCTTCATGCGCGTCTACGGCCCGGGCGACTTCAAGTTCCACGGCGCCGACCTGGGCATCCTCGTCACCAAGGGCCGCATGCAGACGGCCGAGGGGCTCACCGAGCGCTGCCGCCGCTACATCGAGGGCATCCGCGCCCAGTACAAGTCCGAACCCCTCCCGCAGGCGCCCCCCGTCATGCCCATCGCCTACGTCAAGTAGTCCCGCCGCCCCCACCCCACCTCACCCGCCCCTCATCGAGTCTGTGCGCGAGCACGAATTCAGTGGTTGTGGCGTTCTACCGCATCTATGGTCACAGCACTACAACGAGAGTCGCTTGTAGATCTGGCGACGGTGGCCGACAGCGGCGACGGTGACAACGCGCGCCTGGTCATCAACGACATAGATGACCCGATAGTCGCCTGAGCGGACCCGGAGGTACGGCCGGTGCCCCTTGAGCGGGGTCGCGCCTGGGGGCCGCGGGTTCGCGGACAGGGCGTCGATGGTTTCGGCGATGGCTTTCCGGATGGTCGGGTCAAGCTGACTCAGCGACCGGCGGGCACGTGGCCGGATGTCGATGGTGTAGGTGGCCACGCTGCGCCACCTTACAGGCCGAGTTCGGCCTTGACCTGCTCCCAGGGGACGGACTCGCCCGGCTCTTCCATCGCGGCGTCGGCCTCGGCCGCGTCCTCGGCGTCTTCGGCGGCGCGTAGTGAGTCGAGCACCGATTCAGGGACAATCGCGGCTACCCGCTCGCCGTTGATGGTGAGATGGGTGATGACGCCACGGCGGGCCAGCTCGACCGCCTGCTCGACGGCCGGGCTGCTGACCGGAAGCTCGGGCGCAGGCTCGCTCATACACCCTGAGTGTAGTTGACCGGAGTCAGGTGGAGCGAGTTAGACCAAAGCGGGCCGTGTGGATGGCAGCCGCAGGCACACCACTCCCAGGCTGATAGTCCCGGAATTCCAGATGGCCTCTGGGACACCGGCCCGAAGGCAGCGCACGCCGCGACCGGGATCCGAATACCCGCGAGGTGAAGCTGGAGCTTGACGTGACGAACCGCTCACTCGCGCGGCAGGTCGCGGTGTTGCCCCGACGGCGGATCACAGGGAATACGTCGCTTCGATACTCAGTCGATGGACCAGACTGCTTGGACTGATGTGGGATTTGGACAACATCGCTCTATTCGGTAGCGAGTGACAACCACCGAATCGGCGACCTGAGAGTACGCCGCCAACGCGGGGACGCGCGGCCGGGCTCCAGCACGGGACGCGCGGCCGGGGCTCCCCTCATGTCCCCGCGGCCTCACCCGGCTCCCGCCGGGCGGGGCATCCCATGATCCCGAAGGGTTTGCTACTCCCTGCGGTAGTAAACCCTAATGGGTTTTAGCGATCATGGAAAATGCTCATGAGCGACGTGATCGCTGGGGCGGGTGTGGTTGGTGGGTATTCCAGGTGAATTACCAGGATGTTTTCCTGGCCGTTTCCTTTTCAGGCACCCGGCTATCGCTCCGGCCTGGCGTTACCGTGGACTGCAGGAGTGAGCATGGGCACTGACCGTCATGAGGCCGGGCTCGCACGGGGCGTGGTCGGGTCGGCGCGCGTGATCGCGTTCGGCGCGAGCAACGTGGCCCCGGCTGGTTCGGTCGTAGCCGGGCTGGTCATCGTCGTGTCGTACGCCGGGTTCGCGTCTCCGCTGGTCGTACTCATCGCGTTCGCTGCGTCCATGTGCTGCGCGAGCAGCATCGGGCAGTTCGCCCGGCGACTGCCGTCGGCTGGCTCGCTGTACACGTACAGCAGCCGCGGGCTGGGGCGGACCGGAGGTTTCCTGACCGGCTGGATGATGGTCTTCGCTTACGTGCTGTACGTCCCGGCGGGCATCGCGCTGACCAGCGCGTACACGTCGCAGCTTCTGGCCGGGACCCTGCATGTGGCCGTCAGCGCCCCGGCGCTTTTCGTGATCATCGGGGGAGCGGTAGCCATGGTCGCGTACCTGGGCATCAGGACCTCATCATCTGCTGACCTGGTTCTGGTCGTAGGAGAAGTCGCCGTCATCGCCGCGCTCGCCACCACGATCCTGGTCAGCATCGCGCCAGCGGATTACTCAGCGGCGGTCCTCTCGCCGGGCTCCTCTCCGAACGGCCAGCTCACAGATATCACGAACGCCATGATCTACGGGATCACCGCATTCGCAGGCTTCGAGGCTTCCGCCGCGCTCGGCGAGGAGGCGAGAAACACGCGCCGTTCGATTCCCGCGAGCATGATCGGCGTCGTCGTCGTGACCGGCATTTTCTACCTGCTCGTCGTTCTCGCGGAGATGTTCGGCCTGGGGCGGCAGGGCATTCCCGGCTTCATTCAGCAGGGTAATCCGCTCAGCTATCTCACCGGCCGGTACTGGTCGCCGTCAGCGGTCTGGGCCATCGAGCTCGTAGTCGTGCTCGCCGGCCTCGGCTTCGTCATCGCCACGTTCAACGTGGCCATCCGGGTACTGTTCGCCATGGGGCGGGAACGGGTTCTTCCGGAGACGCTCGCCCGGTTGTCCCGCCGCCACACCCCGACCACCTCGATTGCGTGCGTGGCCGCGTTCGCGCTCGTGCTGGGGCTGCCGCTGACCTACGGCTACGGCGGTGTGCGCACATTTGGCTACATCGCCGGAGCGGGCGGGCTCTCGGTCGTGCTGATCTACCTGGCGGTGAACGTCGCGGTCATCCGCGCTTTCCGGACCGAGTTCCGCGACGAGTTCGGTCTATGGCGGCACCTGCTCGTCCCGGCCACGGCCATCGTATTGTTCCTGTTCCCGCTGTGGGGCATCCTCCATCCGCGCGTCCGCCAACTGGCCGACCTGCTGCATTTCACGGCGCTCGGCTGGCTCTGCCTCGGGGTCATCGTCGCCGTCATCCTCCGGGCCCGGCGTCCCTCAAGCTTCGAGACGCTGGGCCGGGTATTCATGCCGGCCGATGGGCGACCGGAACACTCGCTCGAGTCGGCTGGGGATCTCGCTGCTGGTCATGGTGGCCGGCAAGGAAATGGCGCTCACCACGGTGACGGGAACTTCTAACGCGAGAGAAGATGGTGGTGCTGCCAATTTGACCTACTGCTGAGGGCTCGGAAGATCATGACTCGGGAGACCAGCAACGCACGTTCCGGTCCATGAGTGACAGTGGCATGCGTCAGCCGGCCGGCCAATCGCTGGCGGTGGGACCGCCGGTTTCCGGCCCTTCGACGTTGAAGCCCGGCTGTCCCCCTGCGCGGCCGGGGACCGTCTGGCGTCCGTTGCTGATGGAAAGGCTGGCGCAGGCAGATCTTCCTCCGATCGTCTCGGTGGTGGCGCCGCCTGGTTTCGGGAAGACGACCTTGCTATCGCAGTGGGCCGAGCGTGACGGCCTGGCCTTCGCCTGGGTGCCGGTGGAGGAGGCCGACAACGACCCGAAGGTCCTGCTCAGCCGCATCGCGCAGGCCCTTGACGCGGTTGAGCCGATCGACCGGCGGGTATTCGACGCACTGACCTCCCCGGGAAGCTCGATCGCGGGCTTGGTCGTTCCGCGGCTCGGAGCGGCCCTGCTGTCGAGGACCTCACCGGTCGCGCTCGTCCTCGACGACGTGCATGTGCTGCGCAATTCCGAATGCCGGGCCGCGCTGTCGATGCTGGCCGATCATGTGCCGCGCGGGTCACGGCTGGTGCTTTCCGGTCAGGTCGAGCCTCCGCTACGGATCGCCCGCCTGCGCGCCGAGGGCCGGGTCCTGGAGATCGGCCCCGGCGATCTGTCGCTCACCCGCGAAGAGGCGTCGTGGCTGTTGCGCGACGCCGGCCTCGTACTCCAGGAGCAGGAGGTGGCCGAACTCCACCGGCGGACCGAGGGGTGGCCGGTGGGGCTGTACCTGGCGGCGCTGTACATCAGGGAGGGCGCCCCCTTCGGGCGGGTGGCGGCCTCCTTCGGTGGTGACGACCTGTTCGTGAGCGAGTACGTGGAGTCGGAGTTCCTGTCGCGGATCTCCCGTCAGGAGCGGGCGTTCCTGACCCGCACCGCGGTGCTGGAGCGTATCTGCGGGCCGCTGTGTGACGCGGTGCTCGAACAGTCCGGGTCGGCCGAGGCACTGGCCGGGCTCGCCCGGTCGAACCTGCTGCTGGTGCCGCTGGACCGGCGCGGGAAGTGGTATCGCTACCACCACCTGTTCCGCGACATGCTCCGGGCCGAACTGGACCGCATGGAACCCGAGCTGATCCCGGTCCTGTGCCGCCGGGCGGCGCTGTGGTGCGTACGGAACGATCTGCCCGAGCCCGCGCTGGAGTACTCCATCGCCGCCGGAGACGTTGACACGGTCGCCGACTTGACGGGACGACTCGTCTTGCCCGCCTACCAGCAGGGCCGGGTCACCACCGTCCAGCGATGGTTCCGGTGGCTGCAAGACAGGGGCGGGATCGGAAAGCACCCGATGGCGGCGGTGCTGGCGTCGGTTGTGTCCGCGGTGACGGGACGGCCGGCCGAGGCTGAGCGGTGGGCCGATATAGTCGATCGCTGGCAATTCGGGGACGGGGCGCGGCCTGATGATCCTCCGGCCGAGGCGTGGGCTGCCCTGGTCAGGGCCGTGCTGTGCCGGGGCGGAGTCATGCAGATGCGCGCCGACGCAGACGAGGCCGTGCGCAGGTTCGCGGCCGAAGGCATCATGGCCCCCATAGCCTCGCTCTGCCAGGGGCTCGCCCGGATTCTGTCCGGTGATCTCGACGGCGGCGACGCGTCCTTCGCCGACGCGGTGATCATCGCAACCGAAGCCGGCGCGACCGAAGGCCTCGCCGAGGCGCTGAGCGAGCGATCGCTGGTGGCGATGGCACGCGACGAATGGAGCCGCGCCGAGGTCCTCTCCGACCAGGCACACGGCACGTTGCGCCAGGCCGGGATCGAGGACAGTTACGCGACGACCCTCGTGTGCGCGGTGGCGGCCCGCGTGGCCCTGCACCGGGGAGAGGCCCAGACGGCGCGCCAGCATCTCACGAGCGCTCAGCGCACGCGGTCCCTGCTGACCTATGCGTTCCCTCACATGGCCGTTCAGGCCCGGATCGAGCTCATCCGCGTCTATCTGGCCCTCGGCGATCTGGCCGGTGCCAGGACGCTCGGGCAGGAGGTGGATGAGCTGCTCAGGCGTCGGCCCGGGCTCGGCAGCCTGGTCGGCGAGGCCCGGGCGCTCCGGGATCGGCTGGCGAGCGAGCGCGGTTCCAGCGCTCCCGGGGCGTCGTCGCTGACGGCGGCCGAACTGCGCCTGCTGCCGATGCTCTCCACCCACCTGTCGTTCGCGGAGATCGCCGCGGAGATGTTCCTCTCCCGCAACACCATTAGCTCGCAGGCGATGTCGATCTACCGGAAGCTGGGGGCCGGATCACGCAGCCAGGCCGTCGCGCGGTCTCGCGAGGTGGGACTGCTGGAGGGGTGACGCTCCTCATTGGCTGGCGGTTTGCCTACCGGCAGCCGCCAGCCGGGGCAGACTTCCTCATGTTCGGTTTGTTCACAAGCGTTCGCTAGGGGCATCGTGACTGATAGGTGGCCAGCCAGGCCACCCATGCTGCCCGAGGAGCACCGCGGAGGTGGTCACCGTGTCTAACGCGCTGGCGTACAACAGCCTGTGGCAGGTCAGGACCGATGCCTGGTCCAGCCTGGAGGAATCGGCCACCCAGCTGCTGCTGGCCGGGGCCCAGCACCGCCCCGTCGGGCAACTCGGCGATACCATCGGCGGCCTGCTTGACGTGCTCGGGCCCATCGAGCGCTTCTGGGCGTTCCCCGGCATCGCGGACTTCGTCAAGGTCAGGCGGCTGTTCGCGGCGGGCAAGTACGACCGGTTCGCCGCACTGGTCAGCGACATCAGTCATGCCCTGGCCACCGATTCCCCGCGCAGCGGTCAGGCCGGCCACTCCGGGCACGAGGATGACGCCTTCGATCGGGTGACCCACCCGGTGGAGCAGGCCAGGAGCGACCGGCCCTACTTCGAGGTGCTGGTCGTCGAGGACATGAGCGACCAGCAGGAGCGCGCGCTGCGGGAGGAGATGCGGCGCTGGCGCCGCCCGGACGACCCGTTCACCTACGACATCGTCGTGGTGCCCAGTCTCGACGACGCGGTCATGGCGGCCCGGGTGAACTTCCGGCTGCAGGCCTGCGTGGTCCGCCGCCGGTTTACCCACCGGTCCCGCTACGACTCCTCCTCGCTGGCGCAGTTCGTGGACGCCAGCCTGGCCGGCGACCTGATGGAGCACTCACCCGACGAACGCGCCCAGGTGCTGGCCCGGGCGCTGGCCAGGATCCGCCCGGAACTTGACCTGTACCTGATGACGGAGATCTCGGTCGAAGACCTGGCGGGCCGGCTCAGCCATCACTTCCGGCGCATCTTCCACACCAGGGAGGGCTCGCTTGAGCTGCACCTGAGCATCCTGGACGGCATCGGAGCCCGGTACCGCGCGCCGTTCTTCAGCGCGCTGCGCAGCTACAGCCACCGGCCGACCGGGGTGTTCCACGCGCTGCCGATCTCGCACGGCAAGTCGATCGTGGAGTCGCACTGGATCCGGGACATGATCGACTTCTACGGCCTCGACATCTTCCTGGCCGAAACGTCCGCGACGTGCGGCGGGCTCGACTCCTTGCTCGAGCCCACCGGGCCGCTGCGCGAGGCGCAGCAGCTCGCGGCGAAGACGTTCGGCTCCCGGCAGACCTACTTCGTCACCAACGGGACCTCGACCGCCAACAAGATCGTGGTCCAGGCCCTGGTCCAGCCCGGCGACATCGTCCTGGTCGACCGGAACTGCCACCAGTCGCACCACTACGGCCTGATGCTGGCCGGCGCCATGGTCTCCTACCTGGAGGCGTACCCGCTGAACCAGTACTCGATGTACGGGGCCGTCCCGCTCACCGAGATCAAGCGCCAGCTGCTGGCGCTGCGCCGGGCGGGCAAACTGGACCGGGTCAAGATGCTGCTGCTGACCAACTGCACGTTCGACGGGATCGTCTACGACGTCGGCCGGGTGATGGAAGAGTGCCTGGCCATCAAGCCCGACCTGATCTTCCTGTGGGACGAGGCCTGGTTCGCGTTCGCCAGGTTCCACCCGGTCTACCGGCCGCGCACCGCCATGCGGGCCGCCCGCACCCTGATCGAGAAGCTGCGGCTGCCCGGGTACCGGGCCGAGTACGCGAGGTTCCACGAGGAGACCGGCCCGGTCGACGCCGCGGACGACGACACCCTGCTGAACCGGCGGCTCATCCCGGATCCGGCCCGGGCCCGGGTCAGGGTGTACTCCACCCAGTCCACCCACAAGACCCTGACGTCGCTGCGGCAGGGTTCCATGATCCACGTGACGGACCAGGACTTCAGCCAGAAGGTCGAGGAGACCTTCCACGAGGCCTACATGACGCACACCTCCACCTCGCCGAACTACCAGATCCTGGCGTCGATGGACCTGGGCCGCCGGCAGGCCGCGCTGGAGGGGTTCGAGCTGGTGCAGAAGCAGGTCGAGAACGCCATGCGGCTCCGCGACGCGGTGGATCACCATCCGCTGCTGAGCAAGTACATGCGCTGCCTGATGACCAAGGACCTGATCCCGGCCGAGTACCGGTCCTCGGGCATCGACCAGCCGCTGCGCTCCGGCCTGCCGAACATGATCACGGCCTGGGAGAACGACGAGTTCGTCCTCGACCCGTCCCGGATCACCATCTACATCGGCGCCACCGGCATCGACGGGGACCATTTCAAGCGCGGCCACCTGATGGACCGCTACGGCGTCCAGATCAACAAGACGTCGCGGAACACCGTGCTGTTCATGACCACGATCGGCACGACCCGCAGCTCGGTGGCGTACCTGATCGAGGTGCTCGTCAGCATCGCCAAGGACCTCGAGGGCCAGCTGATGGACATGAGCCCGGCCGAACGCGCCGCGCACGAGCGGGCGGTCCAGCGGCTCACCTCGCCGTCGGCGCCGCTGCCCGACTTCAGTGGCTTCCACCCCAGCTTCCAGGACGTCAACGGGCCGCATTCCCCGGAGGGAGACGTGCGACGCGCCTTCTACCTGTCGTACAACGAAGGCTACTGCGAGTACCTCAAGCCGGAGGAGGTCGAGCAGCGGGTGGAGAACGGCGAGAAGGTGGTGTCCACCACCTACGTCACGCCGTACCCGCCCGGTTACCCCGTGCTCGTCCCCGGCCAGGTATTCAGCCCGGAGATCTTGTCGTTCATGCGCAGCCTGGACACGCCCGAGATCCACGGCTACCGGGCCGACCTCGGCTACCGGGTCTACCTGGATAAGGCCCTGGAGATCGCGGCCCCGCGCAGCGAGGCGGACAGCAGAACCGGGGCGCCCCGTAGCACGTCCGCGTGAGAGCGGGCGGCCAGCGAGATCGTGCCGATGACGGTTTCTCGCTAGGCCGATCCTCCGCCAGTTGCAGCCGCACCGCAGCAGGGTCCGGTCCTGGCCAGCGGCGGCGCCAGAGGCGGCTCCATCTGGCCGTCGCTCACCACCGCGCAGCTGAGTTGCCCGACCGAGACCAGTAGGTCACCTGGCTAGATATATCGTCAAACGGAGCCCCGACGGCTAACCGGAGGACCAGATGACTGAAACGGTGGCCCGCCCGCAGCTGAGCGACCGGTACACCGCGACCTCGGGCCGGGTGCAGCTCACCGGAGTCCAGGCCCTGGCCCGGCTGCCCATCGACCAGCACCGGCGCGACCTGGCCGCCGGTCGGCGCGTCGGGACGTTCATCTCCGGCTACGAGGGATCCCCGCTAGCCGGCTACGACACCGAACTCGGCAGGCTGAAGCAGCTGCTCGACGCCAACGACGTCACGTTCGTCCCCGGCCTGAACGAGGAGGCGGCCGCCACCTCGGTCCAAGGCAGCCAGCTCGCGTGCACCCTTCCCGGCGCCGCCCGCGACGGGGTGATCGGCATCTGGTACGGCAAGGCTCCCGGCCTCGACCGCGCTACCGACGCGCTGCGGCACGGGAACCTGATGGGCTCGCATCCCAGGGGCGGGGCCCTGGTCCTGGTCGGCGATGACCCCGCCGCCAAGTCCTCGACCCTGCCCTGCGCGTCGGACGCCGCGCTCGCCGACCTGAACATCCCGTACCTGTACCCGGCGGACAGCCAGGACGTGCTCGACCTCGGCCGTCACGCGATCGAGCTGTCCCGGGCATCGGGACTGTGGACCGGGCTGAAGATCGTCACCGCGGTCGCGGACGGGTCGTCAACGGTCAACCTGGCCGCGGACTGGCCGACCCCGCAGATCCCCGAAGGCGCCGGGACTCATGTCCCCACCGCCCGGCTGCTGCACCCCACGCTGGGCCAGCTCGAGCGTGACCTGGTCACCAGCCGACTCCGCATCGCGCGGGAGTACGCGCGCCTCAACCAGCTGAACCGGGTCGTCGGGCGCGGCCCGGACGACGTCCTCGGCGTGGTCGCCGCCGGGCATACGTTCCTCGACGTGCTGGCCGCGCTGCGCCGCCTCGGCATCGGCGAGGACAGCCTGGCGGCCAGCCCGGTCCGCCTGCTGCGGGTCGGGATGCCGTGGCCGCTCGAGGAGACCATCGTCCGCGAGTTCGCCGGCGGCCTGAAGGAGATCCTGGTCGTCGAGGAGAAACGCTCCTTCCTCGAGGCCGCCATCCGCGACGTGCTCTACGGCGGCCCGGTCCAGCCGGCCGTCACCGGCAAGCGCGACGCCGACGGTTCTGAGCTCGTGCCGGCCTACGGCGAGCTGGACGCCGACCTGATCATCGGCCCGCTGCGGCGCCGGATGACCGCCGCGGGGGTCGCGTCGGCGGCCGCTCCAGCGGCCGCCGACGTCCGCACGACCCTGCCGCTGGTGAGCCGGGTGCCGTACTTCTGCTCGGGCTGCCCGCACAACAGCTCGACCAAGCCGCTGCCCGGGACCCTGGTCGGCGGCGGCATCGGCTGCCACGCCCTGGTGCTGCTGATGGACTCCGCGCAGGCCGGCACGGTCACCGGCCTGTCCCAGATGGGCGGCGAGGGGATGCAGTGGATCGGCATGGCGCCGTTCCTCGACCGCGACCACTTCACGCAGAACATCGGGGACGGCACGTTCGACCACTCGGGCTCGCTGGCCGTCCGGGCCGCGGTGGCCGCGGGGGCGAACATGACCTACAAGCTGCTGTACAACTCGGCCGTGGCCATGACCGGCGGCCAGCGCCCGGCCAGCGGCATGACCGTGCCGCAGATCGTCCGGGTGCTGCTCGCCGAGGGGGTGGCCAGGGTCATCGTCACCACCGAGGACCTCGGCCGCTACCGGCGCACGAAGATGCCGAACGGCGTGGCCGTCTGGGATCGCTCCCGGCTCGACGAAGCCCAGCGGATCCTCGCGGCGACGCGAGGCGTCACCGTGCTCGTGCACGACCAGGAGTGCGCCACCGAGAAGCGCCGCAAGCGCAAGCGGGGCACGATCGCCCAGCCGCAGACCCGGGTGTTCATCAACGAGCGGATCTGCGAGGGCTGCGGGGACTGCGGGCGCAAGTCCAACTGCCTGTCGGTGCAGCCGGTTCCGAGTGAGTTCGGCCGGAAGACCCGCGTGCACCAGTCTTCCTGCAACGTCGACTACAGCTGCCTGGACGGTGACTGCCCCGCGTTCATGACCGTGGTGCCCGGGGCCCCGGCGGGCCGCCGGCAGGCGGCCGAAACGATCACCCCGGAGGAGCTCCCGGTCCCGCGCCCGGTCGTGGACCCCGGTTCGTTCGGGGTCCGGCTCACCGGGGTCGGCGGTACCGGCGTGGTCACCGTGTCGCAGGTCCTCGCGACCGCCGGGCTCATCGCCGGCTGGCATACCCGGTCGCTCGACCAGACCGGCCTGGCCCAGAAGGGCGGCGCGGTCGTGTCCGACGTCCGGTTCAGCCGCTCCGCCCCGCCTCCCACCAACAAGCTCGGCACCGGGGAGTGCGACCTCTACCTGGGATGCGACCTCCTGGTGGCCGCCGACCCGAAGAACCTCGCCGTGACCGCGCCGGACCGGACCGTCGCGGTGGTCTCGGTAGCCGAGGTCCCGACCGGGCCGATGGTGTCCGACCCGGCGCTGGCCTTCCCCGACCGGACCGCCGTCAGCCAGCCGATCCTGGACCGGGTGCGGGACGGATCCGTCCTGCTCGACGTGCGCCAGATTGTGCTCGGGCTGTTCGGTGACGACCAGTTCGCCAACGTCTTCCTGGTCGGCGCGGGTTTCCAGAGCGGAGCGCTGCCGCTGCCGCCGGACGCCATCGAGGAGGCGATCCGGGTGAACGGCGTGGCCGTCGAGAAGAACCTCCAGGCGTTCCGGCGCGGCCGCCAGTACTTCGCCGACCCCGGTGCTCTCCTGGCCGCAGCGGGCCTCGATCGGCCCGCTGCGGCCGAGCCCACCCTCGACCGCCTGATCCGGATCCGCGCCGACGACCTGACGGCGTACCAGGACCACGCCTACGCCCGCCGCTACCTCGACGCGGTCGAGCGGGTCCGCGCCGCGGAACGGGACACGACGCCGGGCTCGACCGCCCTGACCGAGGCCGTCGCCAGGTACCTGTACAAGCTCATGGCCTACAAGGACGAGTACGAGGTGGCCAGGCTGGCCCTGGAGCCGTCCCTCGGCGCCGGTCTCGAGGCCGAGTTCGGGCCGGGTGCCCGCGCGTCATGGCGGCTGCACCCGCCGGTCCTGCGCGCCCTCGGCCTGAAGCGGAAGATCGCGCTCGGCCCGTGGTTCGTCCCGGCGTTCCGCGTCCTGCGGGCCCTGCGGAAGCTCCGGGGCACGCCGATGGACCCGTTCGGCCGTACCCGGGTCCGGATCGCCGAGCGCGAGCTGGTCGAGGAATACCTCGGCCTGGTCGATCACCTGATCGGCCGCCTCAGCCCGGCCACCGCGGCGCTGGCCGTGCGGCTGGCCGAGCTGCCCGACAGCGTGCGCGGCTTCGAGGACGTGAAGATGCGCACGGTCGGGTCCTACCACCAGGCCATGGCCGAACTCCGCGCCCAGCTCGACGAAACCCCCGCGAACCATCTGACCGCCTGACCGCTGGCCCGCGCCAGCCATCTCGCCGCCTGATTAAAAACTGGCTTCATTGCCGTCTATCCGTCAGGATTGAGTCATTCCGAACATCAGGGCGATCCGGCGATTAGTAACGGGGCGCGCGATCGTCTTACGAGGGACGGACAGTACGGGGACGGGAGAATCAGGCATGTCCAGGCTTAAATCGGTGGTAGGCATCCCGGCGGGGCGCCGGACCAAGTGGCTCGTGTTGGTGTTCTGGCTGGTCGTGGTGGCGCTGGCCGGGCCGCTGTCCGGCAAGCTGACCGGTGCCGAGAAGAACGACGCCCAGTCGTGGCTGCCGCCTGCGGCGGAGTCCACGCAGGCGCTGGCGCTGCGGTCGAAGGTCGTGTCGCCCAACGTCTTCCCGGCCGTGGTGGTGTACGACCGGCCGGCTGGCCTGACCGCCGCCGACAAGGCCAAGGCAGCCGCCGACGCCAAGCGCTTCGCTGGCGTGGCCGGCGTCGTCCAGGGCCAGGTAACCGGGCCGTTCGTGGCGCGCGACGGCAAGGCGATCGAGACGATCGTCCCGGTCAACCTCGGCCATGAAGGATGGAACAACGCCGGGCCCGTCGCGGACTCCCTCAGGAGCATCGCCGCGTCAGATGCCCAGGGCATGACGATCCACATCGCGGGTCCTCTCGGTTACGCGTCCGACTCCGGGAAGGCGTTCAAGGGCATCGACGGCGTCCTGCTCTTCTCCGCGCTGGCCGTGGTCATCGTGCTGCTGCTGATTACCTACCGGAGCCCGTCGCTCTGGCTGCTGCCGGTGATCTCCGCCGGAGTGGCGCTGACCACTTCCCAGGCGGTGATCTATCTGCTGGCCGCGCACGCCGGGCTGACGGTCAACGCGCAGAGCGCGGGCATCCTGGACGTGCTGGTATTCGGGGCCGGCACCGACTACGCGCTGCTGCTGACGGCCAGGTATCGCGAGGAACTGCGGCGGCACCAGGACCGGCACGCCGCGATGAGGGTGGCGCTGCGCCGGGCCGGGCCGGCCGTCATCGCCAGCGCCGGCACGGTGATCCTGAGCCTGCTGACCCTCTCGCTGGCCGAGCTGAACTCCACCAAGGGCCTGGGACCTGTGCTGGCGATCGGCGTCGGGGTCGCCCTGCTCTCGATGATGACGCTGCTCCCGGCGCTGCTGGTGATCACCGGCCGCTGGGTGTTCTGGCCTGCCAAGCCCGGGTACGGGTCGGCCGAACCCACTACCCGGGGCTTCTGGGCGCGGACCGGCCGCCGCATCGCCGTGCGACCCCGGGTCGTCTGGATCACCACGGCGCTGATCCTCGGCGTCATGGCCCTGGGACTGACCGGGCTGAAGGCCAATGGGCTGACGAACGCGCAGTCGTTCCGCGGCCACCCGGACTCGGTGGTCGGACAGAGCGTGATCGACCAGCACTTCCCGGCCGGGGCCGGGCAGCCGGTCGAGATCTTCGGCAACCCGGCGTCGGGCGCCCAACTCGCCGCGGCGCTGCGGTCCGTGCCGGGTATCACCGGCGTGACATCCCCCGTGACCCAGGCCGGCCACGCCTACATCGAGGCCACGCTGACCGCGGCTCCGGACAGCCAGGCCGCGTACTCGACCATCGACCGGATCCGCACCGCGGTGCACGCCGTACCGGGCTCCGACGCGCTGGTCGGCGGGAATACTGCCATCAACCTGGATGTCCAGCGGGCCGCCGCGCATGACCGGGACCTCATCATCCCGATCGTCCTGGTCGTCGTGTTCGTCATCCTCGCCCTGCTGCTGCGGGCGCTCGTAGCGCCGATCATGCTCATCGCTACCGTGGTCCTGTCGTTCGCGGCGACCCTCGGGGTGAGCGCCCTGTTCTTCGACCACGTGTTCAACTTCGGCGGCGCCGACACCTCGTTCCCGCTGTTCGTGTTCGTGTTCCTGGTCGCCCTGGGCATCGACTACAACATCTTCCTGATGACCCGGGTCCGCGAGGAAGCCCAGCGCCACGGCGCCCGCACCGGCGCGCTGACCGGCCTGGCCGCCACCGGCGGCGTGATCACCGCGGCCGGCGCCGTGCTGGCCGGGACGTTCGCAGTGCTCGGCACCCTTCCGGTCACGTTCTTGACCGAGCTCGGCTTCGCCGTCGCGTTCGGGGTGCTGCTGGACACTCTCGTGGTCCGTTCGGTGCTGGTCACCGCGCTGAACCTCGACCTGGGCCGGTGGGTGTGGTGGCCCAGCAGGCTCGCCCGCCAGCCCGCTCCGGAAGAGGAACTCCCCGCCGGCCAGCCGGCCGCGGTTCCGTGAGGCGCCGGCCCGGCCACCCGGTGGCGGTCTCCTGACCGGATTAGCGTGGTTGATCCGGGCTATGAGGTTGATCCGGAGGGCAATAGACCCCCCGATCAACCATGAAGCCCGGATCAACCTCGTAAATCCCCGGCATAGCGGACAAAGCGGACACTGAGCTGGTCAGGCCGCGTCCGGGCCGCCGCCGCGTGATCCAGAGCGCCGCTCACGCCGGGGGACCGTCCTGGCGGGCGTGCTCCCGCAGGATCTGCGACCAGCTCCGCGCCGGCGCCGCCGCCGGCAGGGCCACGTGCGGCCGGCCGCTCGCCATCACCACGGGATACCGGCGGAGCGAATAGCCAGCCGCTGTCCGGCAGCGCCCGGTGGCCAGCTCGTAGCTGTACCAGTGCCACGGGCAGGTGATCACGCCGTCCCGGACCAGGCCCTCGGCCAGCGGCCCGCCGTTGTGCGGGCACGCGCCGTCGGTGACCACGAGCTCGCCGCCGACCGAGAACACCGCGTACGACCGCCCGGCGTGCGAGAACGCCCACTGGGTCCGCCCGGGAGGGCGGTCCAGCGGTATCAGGACGGGCTCGCCAGGCCCGTTCGGGTCCATCAAACGCAGCCGAGTTCCACCGAGCCGAGCCGGTCCGCCGTCGCGGTCACCACGTCCCCGGCCCTGACCGGCACCGCGGCCGTCAGCCCGCCGGACAGCACGATGTCCCCGGCTCGCAGGCCTTCATTCTCCGAAGCCAGCGACCGGACCAGCCAGGCGACCGCGGCCGCCGGGTGGCCGAGCGCGGCCGCGCCCGCCGCGGTCGCCGCCACCTCGCCGTTGTGCTCCAGGACGACACCAAGAAGCCGCAGGTCCAGGCCTGCCACCGGGACGGCGGAACCCACCACGTACCGCCCCGCCGAGGTGTTGTCCGCCACCACGTCCGGCATGGTGAACTTGTAGTCGGTGTAGCGCGAGTCGAGCACCTCGATGCCCACCGCCACCGCCGCGGTGGCGGCCAGCACCGCCGACGAGGTGACCGAAGCCCCTGACAGGTCCGAACCCATGATGAACACGATCTCCGGCTCGCACCGGGGCTGGATGTGCTCCGCCACCACCAGCGGCGAGCCGAGGTCGAGAGCGTCCGCGGCGGCCAGGTGGCCGCGGACCGGCTCGTGCACCCCGACCTGGGCCTGCTTGGCCCGGGAGGTCACGCCGAGCTTCCAGCCCGCCAGCGGCCCGGCCTCGCGCCGCAGCACCCGCTGCACCTCGTAGGCCGAGGCCAGGTCGAAGCCGTCAAACGACGCGGACAGCGAGCCGATCGCCGAGCGGTCGGCCCGGGCCTTGGTCAGCCGGGCCGCGATCTCGTCAGCCGGAATCATGACAGCCACCCCTTACTCCACCACGCGGACGGTAAGCGGACCGAGACGGTCGAATTCGGCGCGGAACACGTCCCCGGCCCGCATCGGCACGGCGGCGTGCAGCGCCCCGGTCATGACCAGGTGCCCAGCCTCGAGTTTGGCTCCCATCGAACCGAGCGTGTTGGCCAGCCAGGCCACCACCCGGACCGGGTCGCCGAGCGCGGCCGCGCCGGCCCCGGTGTCGACCAGGTCGCCCTGCCGGGTGAGCACCATCCCGATCAGCCGCGGGTCAACGCCGTCCAGGGACACGACCCGGCTGGAGATCACGACCGCGCCGTTGGAGGCCAGGTCGGCGACCGTGTCGGCGAGCCTGATCCGCCAGTCGGCGAACCGGGAGTCGACGATCTCCACCGCGGCGGTCATCCCGGCGATCGCCCGGCGCGCGTCCAGTACGCTCACCCCCGGGCCGGCCAGTGGCGAGCCGAGCACGAAGGCGATCTCGGCCTCGATCTTCGGCTGGATGAACGCGGACACCGGCACCGCGTCGCCGTCGGCGTAGACGGTCGAGCCCAGCACCGGACCGTAGTCGGGCGTGTCCACCCCGATCATCTTCTGCATCGGCTTGGACGTGAGCCCGACCTTGTAGCCGACGATCCGGTCGCCGTCGGCCAGCAACAGCTTGACCAGCTCCTGCTGCACCGCGTACCCGTCGGCCATGCCGAGGTCGGGGTCGGCGTCGGTGAACGGCTCGATCTGCTGCCTGGACTGGCGGGCCTCGTACAGCGCCCTGGCCTTGCCGGGAGCGTCGGTCAGCGGCATCTCGGGGCTCACCCTTCCTTTCGCTGTCGCGAAGACAGGTCGCCTGACCAGCCAAGACGGCGTGACGCCGCCTCGGCCGCTTCCATGATCACCGGCGCCAGCCTGCGCAGCGCCATCACGCTGCACCGGGCCAGCGGGACGCCGATGCTGATCGCGGCGATCACCTCGCCGCCGATGTCGCGCACCGGCGCCGCGATGGACGCGACCCCGACCTCGCGCTCGTTGACGGCCTCGGCCCAGCCCCGCCGGCGCACCCGGTCCAGTTCGGCCGCGAGCTGGGACCGGTCGGTGATCGTGTGCGGCGTCAGGGCCGCCAAAGGCGCGGCCCGCAGCACCGCCTGCCGGATGGCCTCCGGCAGGTAGGCCAGCAGCACCTTGCCCGAGCTGGTGCAGTGCACCGGCACCCGCCGCCCGGTCTCGGTGAACAGCCGCAGCGAGTGCGCGCTCTCCATCCGGTCCACGTACACGACCTCGTGCCCGTCCAGGACGCCGACTTGGGACGACTCCCCGGTCTGGGCGCGCAGCTCGCCGAGCACCGGGCCCACCGCGGCGTGCAGGTCCATGTGCACCCGCACCGCCTGGCCGAGCTCGAACATCACGATGCCGAGCCGGTAGCCGCCGGTGCGCGGGTTCTGCTCGATCAGCCCCTCGGCGACCAGCGTGGTCAGCATCCGGTGCACCGTGCTCTTGCCCAGGCCCAGCCGCCGGGCCAGCTCGGAGACGCCGAGGTCGGCCTCGCGGGACCGGAACACCTTGAGCAGCCGGGCCGCGTTGCGCACCGTGGAGAGCCCGCCCTGCGGCGATGCGCCGGAGGTCACGGTGCTGGCCTGGGCGGCCCTGCCGGCTTGGCTGGCTGCGCCAGCGGGGCCGGCGGGGGCTCCGGGGGCGGCTCCCACTGCGTCCGGCCGCCGACGGCGGCCAGCAGTTCGCGCCGCACCGCGTCCGGATCGGGCCGCGCCTCGGCGGCGAGCGCCGACAGCGCGGCGTTGCGCGGCATGAGCGCGGCGGCCAGCATGGCGTGCGCCCGGACCAGCCCGGCCGCGGCCGCGCCCGCCATCTCGTCCACCAGTTCCTCCCGGCCGCGCACCCGGCTGCGGATCGTCTCGAAGTCCCGCGCCGCCGCCGAATGCCCGCCGGCCAGGCCGGTGCCGACGTGCGCCGCGTTGTGCGCGGACAGCCCCGAGCCGGGGGAGGCGACGAAGTGGTACACCACCGTGCCGACGCCGAGCGCGTGCCGCACCTCGCCGAAAGCGGGTCCCGAAGACTCATCGATCAGCGACAGCTCGGGCAGCACGACCGGGTCGAAGAACCGCACGGTCCAGGACAGCCCTTCCACCGACCCGGCGAGTTCGACCTCAGGACCGCGTACCGGCCCGAGCGAGTCCCTGGTGGCCAGCACGTGCAGGTTCCTGGCACCCACCGCGGCCACCGTCAGCGGCCCCGGCGCCAGCAGCGGCATCCGGCCGCGCACGGCCGCGGGAAACGTCAGCGCCTGCGCCACGTAGGCCCGGTGGATCTCCTCGACGTACCGCGCCACCGCCTCACGCATCTGCTCGGGGCGCATCGCCCCGGGGTGCGTCGGTTCCGGCGTCGACATGAGAGACCTGTTCCTCTATCTGGAACGCTTGATCTTTATCTGGAACAGTAGGCGAGGTATGTTCGACGCGTCAAGCATTTCCCAGGCCCTGGAGGCACCGTGGGAATCCTGCGCCTTGCCCACGTCGACGTCCGTACCCCCGATCTTGAGCTGTCCACCGCCTACTACACCGAGGTGCTCGGCCTGCAGCTGGCCGAGCGCGGTGAGGACACGGTCTACCTCAAGTGCTGGGACGAGGAGGACCACCACTCGATCCGGCTCCGCTACGACCCGCGGACCGGGCTCGACCTGTTCAGCTTCCGGGTCGAGCGCGAGGACGACCTGGCCGAGCTGGAGACCGCCATAACGAAATACGGCTGCCAGGTGCAGCGGATCAGCCGCGGCGAGGCCGTCGGCCAGGGCGAGTCGATCAGGTTCGGCATCCCGTCCGGGCAGACCATGGAGCTGGTCTACGAGCTGGACAAGACCGGCAGCCTGCTGGGCAAGCTGAACCCTGCGCCTGTCCCGCCGCCCGGGATGCCCGGGATCGCGCCGCCGCGGCTCGACCACATGCTGATCAACGCCGAGGAGGTCGCCGAGGCGGCGAACTTCTTCGGCAAAACACTTGGCTTCCGGATGACCGAACAGGTCCTCGACGCCAACGGCCACCAGCTCGGGGTGTGGCTGGAACGGAGCCATTCCCCGCACGACATCGCCATCGTCAACGGGCCGAACGGCGCGCTGCACCACTTCGCCTTCTGGCTCGACGACTGGGACCAGGTCCGCAAGGCCGCCGACATCCTCGCCTTCAACGGCGTGCAGATCGACCAGGGCCCGACCAGGCACGGGGTGACCCGCGGCAACACTATCTACTTCTTCGACCCGCTCGGCATCAGGAACGAGGTGTTCACCGGCGGGTACCGCCCGGACCCCGATTTCCCGTCCATCACCTGGACCGAGGACCAGTTCGGCCGCGGGCTGTTCTACTACGAGAACGTCATCAGCCAGCGGTTCCTGAGCTTCCACACCTAAGGAGCGCCGATGAGCGACCGCATCCTGCGCCTGCAGCACGTCGAGGTCCGGGTCCCGGACCTCGAGCTGTGCACGGCCTACTACACCGAGGTGGTCGGCCTGATCGAGGTCGCCCACGAGGCCGAAGGGAAGGGCCGGGTGTTCCTGAAGTGCTGGGACGAGCACGAGCACCACTCGGTCGTGCTCCGCCAGGCGCCGACCTACGGCCTGGACCACATGTCGTTCAAGGTCGCGGAGCAGCCAGACCTGGACTATTACACGGAAAGGGTGGAGAAGGCCGGCATCAACGTCAAGCGCTTCGCCAAGGGCGAGCTCGGTCCGGGCTGGGGCGAGGCCATCAGGTTCGAGGCCCCCTCGGGCCACCTGGTCGAGCTGGTCTACGGGATGGAGAAGGTCGGCAACATGCTGCCGCTGACCAACCCGCCGCCCCGGCCCGCCAACCTGGTCGGCATCGCGCCGCCCCGGCTGGACCACATCTTCATCATGGCCGAGGACGTCGACGGCGTGACCGCGTTCTTCCGCGATGTGCTGGAGTTCCGGCTCACCGAGCAGATCGTCGCCAACGACGGCCACCAGCTCGCCACCTGGCTGGAACGAAGCCACACCCCGCACGACATCGCCATCGTCACCGGGCCGAACGGCGCGCTGCACCACTTCGCCTTCTGGATCGACGACTGGAACGCGGTCCGCGAGGCCGCCGACCTGCTCGCCTTCAACGGCGTGACCATCGACGTCGCGCCCACCAGGCACGGCGTCACCCGCGGCTACACCGTCTACTTCTTCGACCCGGTCGGCAACAGAAACGAGGTCTTCACCGGCGGTTACTGGGTCGACCCGGACTTCGAGCCGATCACCTGGACCGAGGAGGAGATGGGCCGGGCCATGTTCTACTACGACCGCCAGGTCAACGAGCGCTTCTTCACGGTGCACTCGTGACCGCCTTCCGCCGTACGGACCGTACCGACGCCCCTTACTACCTGGCCCGATATACCGAACGGCGCGGGCTCGAGCAGTCCTCGCCGTCATCGGGCTCTTCCGAGACAGGCGAAGACCTGCCTTTGTACCTCCGCCGGTTCCGGGAGCGAGGCGCGAAGACCGCCTCGGCCGCCCTGCTCGAGGTGGACGGCGAGCGGTTCACCCGCGAGTTCGCCGGCACGTCCCGGGAGAAAGAGATCGTCGCGCCGCCGGAGCGCAAGGCGCAGGAGGATTTCGCCACCGAGATCCGGATCATCAGGCACGGGATCACCCAGGGCTACTCGACCGACGCGGGCCTGACCCCGATGGGCGGCTGGCAGTCGCACCAGCGCGGGCACAGCCTGTCCAAGAGCGTCCGGCCCGGCCAGAAGGTCCGGATCGTCTGCGCGGACACCAGCCGGGCCCGGCAGACCGCGGATCAGATCTACCGCGGCATGCAGGACGGCCTGCAGCAGTGGGGCCGCGAGGCCGACGTCAGCTCCCCGGAGCCCATCGGTGAGCTGCGCAACTTCCAGGTCTGGACGCCGGACGGGCCGCGCGACGTCACCTCGGCGTTTCGCCAGTACCAGGCGCTGATGGAGAAGCTGGAGCGGATGGCGGTCGGCGACCGGCCGCGATGGCTGGTGGAGATCGACCGGTTCTACCGCAACCAGCTCGGCGGGGCGGACCCGATCTACATGTGGCTGACCATCCCGCTGATGTACTTCGAGCCGCCGCAGTCCTGCGTGCGCCGGTTCTGGCGCGGGTTCCACCGGCTGATGGCCGAGTCGCCGGACACCCGGATCATCGCGGCCACCCACTCCGGTCCGATCCGCGCGTTCGCCACCTGGGCGCACGGCTACGACCCTGGCGAGCCGTACAACACCGAGGAGGTCGTGGTGCGGATCCGCCGCGGCGGAGGGACCGCGCTGGTGGCCTACCGCAACCGGGTCACCGAGGTGAACGTGCCGCCGCCCGACGAGATGCCCGTGTGGGACTGACTGGGAGGATCGTCCCATGCAACGCAGCGCCGAACGCATCCTGACCACCCACGTTGGCAGCCTGGCCAGGCCGCATGACCTGCTCGAGGTGATGCGGGAGAAGGAACACGGCCGTCCGTACGACCCGGCCCGATTCGCCGAGATGGTCACCGCGGCAGTGCACGACGTGGTGCGCAGGCAGGCCGAGGCCGGCCTGGACGTGGTGACCGACGGCGAGATGGGCAAGGTCTCCTTCCTCACCTACGTCAAGGAGCGGCTGGCCGGGTTCGACCAGATCGAGGGGGAGACCTTGCTGCCGCCTTCGTGGCAGCGCGAGATCGACGACTTCCCCGAGTACTACCACTCCTACATGTCGAAGTACTCCTCGGCAGTAGCGCCGATGAAGGTGATGGTGTGCACCGGGCCGGTGGCGTACACCGGCCAGGCCGCGCTGGCCGCCGACATCGCGAACCTGCGCGCCGCCCTCGACGCCAGCCCCGAAGATAGGCACCGTCCGGTCGAGGCGTTCCTCCCGTCCACCAGCCCCAGCGGCTTCGGCCGCAACGACTACTACTCCTCCGAGCAGGACTACCTGGCCGCGGTGGCCGAGGCCATGCGGGAGGAATACCTGGCCATCGCCGACTCGGGCTTCCTGCTGCAGGTGGACGACCCATGGCTGATCGAGATCCTGACCGACGACGGCCGCAGCGACCCGGCCGACCGCCGCCGCCGGGCGCAGGAGCACGTGGAGGCGCTCAACCACGCGCTGCGCGGCATCGATGAAGACCGGATCCGGCTGCACACCTGCTACGGCCTCAACCACGGCCCGCGGCTGAACGACATCCCGCTGGCCGACGTGGTGCCGGTCATGCTCCAGATCAACGCGGGCGCGTACTCGTTCGAAGTGGCCAACCCGCGGCACCAGCACGAGTGGCGGATCTGGGCCGACGTGCCGCTGGCCGAGGGCAAGCTCCTGCTGCCCGGGCTGCTCGGGCACGCGACCAACTACGTCGAGCATCCCGAGCTGATCGCCGACGGCATCTGCCAGTACGCCGGCCTGGTCGGCCGGGAGAACGTCATCGCCAGCGCCGACTGCGGGTTCTCCTCCCGGGCCTCGTTCGCTCCTGAGGTGCACCCGACCGTGGTGTGGGCCAAGTTCGCCGCGCTCGCCGAGGGTGCCGCCATCGCCACCAAACGCCTCTGGAGCTGAGATGAAGACACTGGCCGCCATCGTCGGCCCCGGCAACATCGGCACCGACCTGCTGGCCAAGCTGCAGCGCAGCGAGCACGTCGAGGTCGGCTACATGGTCGGCGTGGTCGAGTCCGAGGGCCTGGCCCGAGCCCGCGCATCGGGCCTGGACGCCTCGGCCGAGGGCCTGGACTGGCTGCTGCGCCAGGACCCGCTGCCGCAGCTTGTCTTCGAGGCGACGTCGGCCAAGGCGCACGCGGCCAACGCGCCGCGCTACCTCGAGGCCGGGATGCAGGCCATCGACCTGACCCCGGCCGCCCTCGGGCCGCCGGTCTGCCCCCCGGTCAACCTGCACGCCCACCTGAACTCGCCGAACATCAACATGATCAGCTGCGGCGCCCAGGCCACGGTCCCGATCGTGCACGCCGTCTCCTCGGTCGTCCCGGTGCCGTACGCGGAGATCGTCGCGTCGGTGGCGTCCCGCTCGGCCGGGCCCGGCACCCGGGCGAACATCGACGAGTTCACCCACACCACGTCCCGGGCCATCGAGACCGTCGGCGGCGCGCAGCGGGGCAAGGCGATCATCGTGCTCAACCCGGTCGAGCCGCCGATGATCATGCGGGACACGGTGTTCTGCGCCATCCCGGCCGACGCGGACACCGAGGCGATCGCCGACTCGATCCGCCGCCAGGTCGCCGAGGTGCAGCGGTACGTGCCCGGCTACACGCTGCGCGCGGAGCCGCAGTTCGACGAGGCGCGCGAGTCCTGGCAGGGCCACGCCAGGGTCGCGGTCTTCCTCGAGATCCTCGGGGCCGGGGACTACCTGCCCGAGTACGCGGGCAACCTGGACATCATGACCTCGGCCGCGGCCCAGGTCGGCGACGTCATCGGCGAGCGGCGCGCGGCGGAGGTACCAGCATGAGCGATCACCTGCGCATCACCGACACCACCCTGCGCGACGGCAGCCACGCCATGGCGCACCAGTTCACCGAGGAGCAGGTCCGGGCCACCGTGCATGCCCTGGACGCGGCCGGTGTCGAGGTCATCGAGGTCACCCACGGCGACGGCCTGGGCGGGTCCTCGTTCAACTACGGCTTCTCCCGGGTGGACGAGATCGAGCTGATCGCGGCCGGCGTCGAAGAAGCCACCCAGGCCAAGATCGCCGTGCTGCTCGTCCCCGGCATCGGCACAAAGGACGACCTGCGCAATTCCCGCGAGGCCGGCGCCTCGGTGGCCAGGATCGCCACCCACTGCACCGAGGCGGACGTGTCCATCCAGCACTTCGGGCTGGCCCGCGACCTGGGCATGGAGACCGTCGGGTTCTTGATGATGGCGCACAAGACCTCACCCGAGGAGCTGGCCAGGCAGGCCCGGATCATGGTGGATGCGGGCGCGGAGTGCGTCTACTGCGTGGACTCGGCGGGCGCGCTGGTGCTCGGCGACGCGCAGGAGCGGATCAAGGCCATGTACGCCGAGGTCGGCCACCAGGCCGAGATCGGCTTCCACGGCCACCAGAACCTCTCCCTCGGCGTGGCCAACTCAGTACTGGCGTACCAGCACGGAGCCCGCCAGGTGGACGGCGCGCTGTGCGCGCTCGGCGCCGGCGCGGGCAACTCGCCGACCGAGGTGCTGGCCGCCACCTTCGACCACCTCGGCGTGCGGACCGGCGTGGACGTGGGCGGCGTCCTGGCCGCGGCCGAGGAAGTGGTGCGGCCGTTCCTGCCCCGCTGGCCGAAGATGGACCGGCCCGCGATCGTGCAGGGCTGGGCCGGGGTGTACAGCAGCTTCCTGCTGCACGCCGAACGGGCGTCCGAGCGCTACGGCGTCCCCACCCACGAGATCCTGCAGCGAGCCGGCGAGCTCGGCTACGTCGGCGGCCAGGAGGACATGATCATCGACATCGCCGTGGGCCTCGCCCAGGAGCGCGACCTAGCCGCGACGGGAGCCCGCTGAGATGCCTGCGGCGGCGTGGTGTAAAGCGTTACCCCTCTGTGACCTGCGCGAAATCGTTTGCTCCTGAGACCGGTGCGATCCTACGGCAAGGAGGCCAAACATGAAGCTGTCCGCCACAGCCGCAGATTCCGCCCCAAGCCAGCCGAGGTCCCGGCGCCATCCCCGTTTCCGTTATCGACCCGGATGGTCCGCGAGTGCGGCCGCGCTGGGCGCGCTGACCCTGATCCTGGCCGCGTGCAGTTCCGGCTCGCCGTCAAGCTCGAGCTCGAGCTCCGCGTCGGCGGCGGCCGGGCACAAGGGCGGCACCTTCACGATCCTGGCCAACTCCGCCTTCGGCGTCGCCGACCCGGCGCAGAACTACACGCTGCAGCAGTGGCAGCTGCTCATCGACACCCACGACGGCCTGGTGGGGTTCGCCAAGGTGGGCGGCGTCGCGGGTGCGAAGATCGTGCCCGACCTCGCCACCTCCATCCCCACGCCGACCAACGGCGGCAAGACCTACCTCTTCCACATCCGCAAGGGGATCAAGTTCTCCAACGGCCAGACGCTCAAGCCCAGCGACTTCGTCCGGACGTTCGAGCGGCAGTTCACCGTGCCGGGCCCGACCTCGTTCTACTCGGGCCTGATCGGCGCGGACAAGTGCAGCACCAAGGGCTGCGACCTGTCCAAGGGCGTGGTCGCCGACGACACGGCCTACACCCTGACGCTCAACCTGACCGCGCCCGACCCCGAGCTGATGGATCAGCTCTCGCTGCCGTTCGCCTTCGCGGTGCCGGGTAACACGTCGCTGAAGCTGACCGGCAACAACGTGCCGCCGGGCACCGGGCCGTACATGTGGAAGTCGTACAACCCGAACACCCAGGCCGTGATGGTCCGCAACCCCTACTTCCACGTGTGGAACGCCACGGCGCAGCCGGACGGCTACCCGAACGAGATCATCGAGAAGTTCGGGCTCCAGGTCTCCGACGAGGTGCGGGCGGTTCAGAACGGCCAGGCCAACGAGGTCTACGACGGCGACCAGATCCCCTCTGACCAGCTCAGCCAGCTGAACAGCCCCAAGTACGCCAGTCAGGTGCACGTGAACACGCTGACGGCCGACTGGTACTTCGCCTTGAACACCAGGCGCCCGCCGTTCAACAACCTGCAGGCCCGGCAGGCCATCAACTATGCGTCCAACCGGGCGGCCTTGGTCAAGATCGCCGGCGGTTCCTCGCTGGCCGTGCCGACCTGCCAGATCCTGCCGCCCAACTACCCCTCCTACACGCCCTACTGCCCGTACACGGCGGGACCTGGCCACAACACGTGGACCGGACCCGACCTGGCCAAGGCCAAGCAGCTGGTCCAGCAGTCCGGCACGGCGGGCATGAAGGTGGTCGTCAACGGCACCAACGACCAGGTCGGCAAGGCGCTGGTCGAGCAGATGATCTCGGACCTGGACGCGATCGGCTACAAGGCCACCCCGCAGCTGCTCTCGATGAGCGTCCAGTACCCGTTCGTGCAGAACTCCTCCAACTCGGGCAAGTGGAACGTCGGCTGGTCGGCCTGGTACCAGGACTACCCGGCCCAGTCGGACTTCCTGAACGTGCTGCTCGGCTGCGGGACCATCCACCCGAACAGCGACGCCAGCCCGAACATCGCCGCCTTCTGCGACAAGTCCATCGAGGCGAAGATCACCCAGGCCGAGTCGATGGAGGCCACGAACCCGGACGGGGCGGCCACGCTGTGGACGCAGATCGACCACGCCGAAACCGACGCGGCGCCCTGGGTCGACATGTACAACCCGAAGCAGATCGACTTCCTGTCCAGCAACGTCCACGGTTACCTGTGGAACCCGCAGTGGTACATCCTCATCGACAGGCTCTGGCTCTCGTAACATGGCCACCCTGCTCGAGCAGGCCGAGGTCGGCCCCGAGCTGACCTCGGCCGACCTCGGCCGGAACCCGTGGGCGCTGGCCGGCCGGCGGCTCCGGCGCAACCGCATCGCGCTGGCGGCGCTCGGCCTGTTCCTGCTGATCGTGGTGCTGTCCCTGGCCGCGCCGCTGTATGCGAGGTACGTGGCGCACGTGAACCCGTTCCCGCCCAACCTGAACGGCCACACGGTGGTCAACGGGAAGGTGGTCGCGGTGATGCAGCAGGGCGGCGGGACCCTGCACCTGGGCGAGACCCCGATCGGGCCTACCTGGGATCTGGGCCACTACTTCCTCGGTGCGGACGGCGTGGGCCGCGATGTCGCCGCGCTGGTGCTGTACGGCGGGCGGAGCTCGCTGCTGATCGGCGTCGGCTCGGCGGTCCTGTGCGGCCTGGCCGCGACCGTGGTCGCCCTGATCGCGGGCTTCTTCGGCGGCACGGTCGACGCGGTGCTGTCCCGCATCATGGACGTCATCTGGGCCTTCCCGGTGTACCTGCTGGCGATCTCGATCTCGACCGAGCTGCTCACCCACTCCAACGGGTTCCAGTTCGGGCCGCTGCACGTCAGCGCGTCCAGCCTGTGGACACCCACGATCATCATCGCGTTCATCTTCGTGCCGTATGTCTACCGCCCGGTCCGCGGTCAGGTGCTCGCGGTGGTCAAGAAGGAGTTCGTCGAGGCTTCGGTTGCCCAGGGCGCGGGCAATACGCGGCTGATCTTCTCCGAGATCCTGCCCAACGTGGTGTCCACCGTGATCGTGCTGCTCCCGCTGATGGTGGCCACCACCATCCTGACCGAGTCCGCGCTGTCCTTCCTGTCGGTCGGCGTCCAGCCGCCGAACGTCAGCTGGGGAACGATCATCCAGGACGGCACGAGCCTGCTGTATACCCGGCCGTGGGTCTCGATCGCACCGGGGATCATGATCCTGCTCACCGTGCTCTCGCTGAACGTGCTCGGTGACGGGGTGCGGGACGCGCTCGACCCGCGGGCCAAGCTGCGGGTAGAGGGCTAAGTGGCGCCGTGCTGACGTTCATCATCCGGCGCGTGCTGTGGACCGTGCTCGTCCTGTTCGTGATCACGGTGGTCGTGTTCATCATCTTCTTCAAGACCCCCGGAGTCGACCCGGCCCGCGCCATCGCCGGGCGTAACCCCAGCGCGCAGGTGCTGCAGGAGATCCGGGAGCAGTTCGGGCTCGACAAGCCGCTTCCGGTCCAGTACGGCCTGATGATGAAGAGCATCTTCATCAGCCGGGACCTGGTGTCCTACTCGAACCAGGGCGTGAAGGTGGTCCCCGAGATCGCCGCGGCTACCCCCGCGACCCTGTCGCTCGTATTCGGCGCCGCCCTGATCTGGGTCGTGATGGCGATGGCCGTCGGGGTGGCCGCTGCCCTGCTCAGGGGTACGGTGTTCGACCCGCTGCTGATGGTGCTGGCCTTGATCGGCGTCTCCGCGCCGGTGTTCTGGGTGGGCGAGGTCGCCAACCTGATCACGCAGGGCACCCTGCATGACACGTTCTTGTTCAGCTGGGTTCCGCCGCTGGGGTATACGCCGTTGACGCAGAATCCGCTGCTGTGGTTCAAGGGGCTGGTCATCCCGTGGATCACGCTGTCGATCCTGTACATCGGCCTCTACGGGCGGGTGCTGCGCGCCAACATCCTGGAGACGCAGAACGAGGACTTCATCCGGACCGCCCGCGCCAAGGGCATCTCCGAGCGGCAGGTGCTGCTCCGGCACACCCTGCGCACCTCCATGATCACGTTCGTGAGCCTGTTCGGGCTCGACTTCGGCGCCCTGGTGGCCGGCGGGGCGCTGCTCACCGAGGTGGTGTTCGGCATCCACGGGGTCGGCTACCTCACCTATCAGGCCCTGGCCAACCTCGACCTGCCGACGATCATGGCCACCGTGGTGTACGGGGCGTTCTTCATCGTGCTGGCCAACACCGTCGTCGACATCGGCTACGCCTGGCTCGATCCGAGGATCCGGCCCACATGACGGGCCCACGTGACGGGGGAGCCATGACGGGCGAACCGCTGCTCGACGTGCGTGATCTCAAGGTCTCCTTCCGAACCGAGGACGGCCTGGTCAAGGCCGTCGACGGGGTGTCGCTCACCCTCTTCGAGGGCGAGACGCTCGGCATCGTGGGCGAGTCTGGTTCGGGCAAGAGCGTGACCATGATGTCGGTGATGCGGCTGATCAGCGATCCGAACGCGCGTTTCGAGGGTGAGGTGCTCTACAAGGGACACGACCTCATGACGCTGAATCCGGACCAGATGCGCTCGATCCGCGGCACCGGGATCTCGATGATCTTCCAGGACCCGATGACATCGCTGAACCCGGTGTACCGGGTCGGCTCGCAGATCGCCGAGCAGATCCGGGCGCACGATCACGTCTCCAAGCAGGCGGCACGTGACCGGGCGATCGAGCTGCTGGCCGCTGTCGGCATACCGCAGGCCGCCGAACGGGTCGATAACTACCCGCACGAGTTTTCCGGCGGCATGCGGCAGCGCGTGATGATCGCCATGGCGGTCTCCTGCAACCCGGACATCCTGATCGCCGACGAGCCGACGACCGCGCTCGACGTGACCATTCAGGCGCAGATCCTGAAACTGCTCAGGAAGCTGAGGAACGACTTCGGCACCGCGGTGGTGCTGATCACCCACGACATGGGGGTGGTGGCGGACCTGGCCGACCGGATCGCGGTGATGTACGCGGGCCGGATCGTCGAGCAGGGCACCCGGCGGGAGGTCTTCTACGACGCCCAGCACCCCTACACCTGGGGCCTGCTCGGCTCGATCGCCCGGCTGGACCGGCCCAAGCCCAGGCGCCTGGCGGCGATTCCCGGGCAGCCGCCCTCGCTGCTCCGGCTGGCCCGGGGATGCGCCTTCGCCGACCGCTGCGCGCACCGGTTCGACCTGTGCGACGAGCAGCCGCCGCTGCTCGACCGGGTCGGCGGCAATCACCTGGACGCCTGCCACCTCGAGCCCAAGCAGAAGAAGGAACTGCGGGAGACCACCATCCACCCCGAACTGATCGGGAACGCCGAATGACCCCGGCCGAGGGCTCTATCCCCCCCGCCGCCTCCTCCGCCCCCTCCACCGCTTCCGCCCCCTCCACCGCTTCCGCCCCCTCCACCGCTTCCGCCCCCTCCACCTCGAACGGGGACGGCGAGCTCCTGCTGCGGGCCGAGCACGTGACGAAGTACTTCCCGATCAGGAGCGGGGTCCTGCTGCAACGTGAGGTCGCGCGGGTGCACGCGGTGGACGACGTCAGCCTCGAACTGCGTGCCGGGGAGACGCTCGGCCTGGTCGGGGAGTCGGGCTGCGGCAAGTCCACGCTGGCCCGGTGTCTCGCCCGGCTGTACCCGCTCACCAGCGGATCGGTGGTGTTCGAGGGCCAGGACATCTCCACGCTGTCCCGGCGCGAGCTGCGCCCGGTGCGGCGCGAGCTGCAGATGGTGTTCCAGGACCCGTACGCGTCGCTCAACCCGCGCAAGCGAGTCGGCGAGATCCTCTCCGACCCGCTGCGCATCCACAGGCGCGGGAACCGGGACCAGATCAAGCGCCGGGTGCGGGAACTGCTCGAGCTGGTCGGCCTGTCGCCGGAACACATCAACCGCTACCCGCACGAGTTCTCCGGCGGCCAGCGGCAGCGGATCGGGGTGGCCAGGGCGCTGGCCCTGCACCCGAGGCTGATCATCGCCGACGAGCCGGTCTCCGCCCTCGACGTCTCGATCCGCGCGCAGGTGATCAACCTGCTCGACGACCTGCAGGACGAGCTGCACCTCACCTATATCTTCATCGCGCATGACCTGGGGGTGGTGCGGCACGTGTCAGACCGCATCGCGGTCATGTACCTGGGCAAGATCGTCGAGGTCTCGCCGGCCGAGGAGCTCTACCAGCGGCCCATCCACCCCTACACCGAGGCGCTGCTGTCCGCGGTCCCGATCCCGGACCCGGACCTGTCCGACCGCCGGACCCAGATCGTGCTCGAGGGCGACGTGCCGAGCCCGATCGTGCCGCCCTCGGGCTGCCGTTTCCACCCGCGCTGCCGGTACGCCACCAAGATCTGCGCCCAGCAGGAGCCGCCGCTGGCCGAGTACGGCGGCGGCCACCTGGCCGCCTGCCACCATCCGCTCAACCTCGGCCTCCCGGCGGTGCCGACCGCGGCGGCCCCGACCGCGGCGGCCCCGACCGCGGCGGCCCCGACCGCGGCGGCCCCGACTGCGGCGGCTCCGGCCGCGGCCGTGGAGCCGCTACCCCACGCCACCGGTGAAGCCGCCGGGGCAGAGGTGCCGGCCGAAGAACCGCAGTGAGCTCTCCACCTCGAACATCGGCACGTCCGCGTGCCGGCCGGGGTTGGCGTGCAAGCTCTTCTCGCGCGAGGCGAACGCGTCGAACAGGGCGAGGCCCGATGCACGCGGTATCAGTTCGTCGTCCCATTGCAGCAGGAACTCGACCGGGACGGTGACCTGGGCGGCCGCTTCGGCCAGGGTCTCGTGCCCCGCCAGGCCGAACACGGCCGCGGCGATCCTCGGTTCCGCGGCGGCGAGCGGCACGCCGATGGCGCTGCCCGCCGATAGGCCCCAGAGGCCGACCGGGCCGTCCAGGCCGGGCTGGGCCTGCAGTGCCTCCAGGGTGGCCCGCCACTCGGGGACGGCCCGCTCGGCCTGGGCGGCGTTGTAGCGGGTGACCTGCGGGCGCACGGTCTCGCCCGCCGCCATCCGTCCCCTGATCTCCGCGATGAAGCGCTCGTCCTCCTCGGTCCTGGGGCGGTCGCCGGACCCGGGTGCGTCGATGGCGGCGGCCGCGAAACCGCAGGCGGTCACCAGGCGGCGGGCACGCCCCTGCATGGCCGGTGCCTTCTTGTGCTGACCGCCGCCGTGGACCAGCAGCACCAGCGGGCGCGCGGGACTCGGTCGGCCGGGAGCGGGCCGGCCGGGACTCGGCGCGGCCGCCCTCGCGGGTGACCAGAGGACGCCGGGAACGTCCCCGAGCGTGAACAGGCGTTCCGAGACGCCGTCGGTGATGGTTTCTGACGTGAAGCGCATAGGTTCATTACCGTCCGGGATGCTTGCGGGCGCTCCCGGGCCACCTATGTCAGCGAAGCCCCATGGAGGGGAGCACCCATCCTGATACAGCCGTAATGGGTCTCACCTCCTCAGCTCGCCAATCCTATTACCCTACCACCCTCGATCATTATGATGGGCATCTCATCCCCGTCGCGCAATACCTGGGTGCCGCAGCTTTCGGAGGCATTGTCGGCAACCGTGCTGACTCGGCACTCCTGGCTGGAGCAAGGCATCTGTCGCGTTGCGGTGGCAGTGTCGTGTGCGCCCTTATTGCTATCAGCAATTGCATGCATCTGTGCCAAAAGGAGACCCGATTAAAGTGTCTATTCTTCTTATCGGCATTGATAGCCTAGGTAGATTTCGCGCTGCCGCTCCTCACTGTGATCACGACTCCTCTGGATCCGGTGATATCCAGCAGAGAGCCACATGCAGTGGTTCCGGCGTCCACGCGTGTCCATTCACGGGGGTGAGGTCGCAGCATGCCGGTGATGTCGGCATCGTGCGGAGAACCGCGGTCGGCGCTTGCGGTGGGGGTCAGGGAACCCGGATGCCCGGCAGGGACTCGGCGGCAGCGGTTCAATGTCCGCCGGGTGCGTGGCAGACT
>Ga0335078_10000369_pt1 | contig 70782 bp, 62 predicted proteins | sample Lox_Sample_32_FD_206711 | JGI IMG/M metagenome (GOLD analysis project Ga0335078, IMG submission 206711) | Soil microbial communities from Loxahatchee National Wildlife Refuge, Florida, United States - Lox_Sample_3.2 | ecosystem: Environmental > Terrestrial > Soil > Wetlands | place: USA...
TATAATTGCTCCGTTTAGCCAGAAGAGCGGGCGTCGTACAATGGCAGTATAGAAGCTTCCCAAGCTTCGGACGTGGGTTCGATTCCCATCGCCCGCTCCAGTCATCTTGCTTCCCACTAACAACTTACCGATGAGCCGAGGCGGCAAAAGGCGGCAATAAGAAGAAATCGAGCCTCAAGGGTGGCACCGCTGGCTCGCGCGATTGTGCACCACGAGACGGCATCCAAAATTTGGAGTTCGCCTTCTGCCGTGACAGCGCCCATCTAAATCGTAACTGATTGAAAGTCGGCGGCACTTGATGGCTACCCAAACCGCCGTAAGTAACCTGAAGGGACTGTTGTGTAATGAACCCTTCTAAAACTGGACACCTGCGAAGAGTAGGATAGGGGCCTCCGAAGAGGAGGCAACATGGGTCGCAGAGAGCAAGTGAAGCGCAGTGCGGAACAGAAGTGGGAAATTCTCCAGGAGGGGTTGAAAAGCGGGAACGTCGCGCGACGCTCGCACGACGAGAAGTTCTCACACTGGTTTGTTGTAGGCGGACTGGCGCTAGTCGAGTACTAGGAGCTACTTGGGCGGTTTGCCGCCTTACCAGGAGTTCGCGCTTGAGTAGGAGTAGTCGCTTCTTCTAGGACCTCGCTGGGACGCGACATCGGTGCCTCGACGCCAGGTCCGAGCGCCAACGAGAGAGGTAGATGTTCAGCCGATTTTTATTGTCGCAATTGCGGTCTCCCGGTAAACCGGGTGCATTCGATAGGTCGATGCAACACCATCTTAGGAACTGAGGTGTTCAAAGGTGGTGTTTATGGCCATGAGGAAATGGTCGCCGAGACTTACCCCCGCCCAGAAGAGCGATGTTTGGCACCGATGGAAGGCCGGGCAGTCGCTGCATGCAATTGGGCGTCTCTTGGGCAAGTGCCATAACTCGATTCGTACGGTGTTGTTGCCGCGTGGCGGCATTCCCCCGATCGCTCGTCGCCGCTCGCGGCGAGCACTTACACTCGCTGAGCGAGAAGATATCTCGCGCGGGCTGGCTTCCGGCTCCTCGATTCGCGAGATCGCCAGTCATCTCGATCGCGCCGCGTCAACCGTCAGTCGGGAAATCGCTCGCCATGGTGGCCGCCCGGCCTATCGCGCCCACGATGCCGATCGGCAAGCTTGGGCTTCGGCGTTGCGTCCGAAATGCTGTCTGCTCTCTGTGAACCGCCAGTTGCGCGACGTCGTTGCGAGTAAACTGATGCTGGACTGGTCACCCGAGCAGATTGCTGGGTGGCTAAAGACCCGCTATCCCAACAACGAAAGCATGCGCGTGTCGCACGAGACCATCTATCGCAGCTTGTTCATTCAGGCGCGGGGCGTATTGAAAAGAGAGTTGATGGACCATCTGCGCTCGAAGCGACGCATGCGCCGTTCGCGCCATTTCAGCGAACATGGACATTCCCGGGGGCAGGTCGTCGATGCCATCTCCATCCGGGAAAGGCCCGCAGAAGCGGAAGACCGCGCGATTCCTGGCCATTGGGAAGGCGATCTGCTGGCTGGTGGAAAGAACAGCTATGTTGCCACGCTAGTGGAGCGCCATTCGCGCTTTCTCATGCTGGTCAAGGTGCCCCGCAAAGACACGGGAGTGGTGGTGGCGGCATTAAGTAAACACGTTCGCAAACTTCCCGCGACGCTGCGCCGCTCGCTGACCTGGGTCGGGGACTGGAGATGGCGAAACACAAGGACTTTACGATAGCCACGGATGTGCAGGTCTACTTCTGCGATCCGCAAAGTCCCTGGCAACGTGGGACCAACGAAAACACCAATCTGCTCCTGCGGCAGTACTTCCCGCGTGGCACGGACCTGACACCGTTTTCTCAAGCGCAGCTCGACCAGGTCTCGCTGCGCCTGAATCAGCGTCCAAGAAAAACTCTAGTCTTCCAGACTCCGGCGAGTAAACTGCAAGCCAGTGTTGCGTCGACCCTCTGAGCCGGCACGGCTTACCGTCCAAGTCCATCCTGGGAGCCAGGGCCCTGGTGCTCTGCTGATTCCAGGGCAGAGGCGTTGCGTCGACGATTGAAAGCGTCGGTATTTATGAACGTAAGGCATGGCGTCATTCGACGCTTAGAGTCGCCGTGGTCGTATCCACTGCGATGCCGCCAATTCGGGTCGTCGAGGTTACGGAATAAGTTCCGGCACAGATATTTTTCGGCAGTCTGAACGGAAACGAAACAGCCTTCGACGTTCCCTTTGGAATCGTGAAGGGCGGAGTGGTGAACATTAGCGACCTAGAACTCGAGCAGGAGGCCGGGTTGCCCGGACCCGTCAAATCAAACTCAACGCTCACCGTCTGAGAACTGCCAGTACAAGACATCACGTCAGCGCTTACCGTGATTATGCTTCCCGGCGTCACTGACGACGGACTAATTCCGATTCCGACGTAGTGACATGAGACCCAGTAATTCCCGACCAGCGATGTGGTATTGCCAACTTTGTCGGCGCTCGTGATGGTGAATGATTTTGGCGTCGATATTCCGTTTGGAGTCGTGTCAATCTGGCCGCCGTTCGCAACGGAGCCGGCACAACTGGCAACTCCCGAACCGAAGTCGGAACAGGCGTAACTAGCGCTGAGCACTTGGTTGGCTGAATAGGTCTGGCCATTCGCTGGTGTAACGAGAGTGACAGTTGGCGCCTTCTTGTCGATCATATTTCCGCCGATGGGACCCGCATTGGCACAGTTGCCGGCGACATCGCAGACCGTCTGAGAGGCGGTGGAGGCGTTCGCGGTTTCCGTCCCGGATGGGACAGAAGTGGCCAGTGTGAAATCGCCGCTGGACGCCAGACCGGAGAGACTGTCGTTTGCCACGCATGCAATGCTGATATCCGCGGCGTGCCATTGGCCATCCGGAGAACCGCAGGTAATTGTTGGCGGCGTTTTGTCGATCATGATCACCGATTGATTCTGACTTTCGGCGTTCCCGGCGTTGTCCGTCGAAAAAAAGTCCAAAGTCGTTTGACCTTCCCTGGTTACTGAGACGACGGTGTTGGCTCCGGGCACCGCGATGAGGGGAATCGTCTGTCCGCCGCTGGCGCTGTAAGTGATCTGTTCAACCCCGGAGCCGCCGGTGTTGTCCGTGGCTGCGAGAGTGGCGGTGATGTTGGTATTGTTCCAGCCTGCGCTGTTCGGCAGAGGAGACAGAGTGAGCGTGGTGGTGGGCGGAATCGTATCGCTGCCTCCGTTGCCGATGACCGGGACTGCGACCGTGAACGAAAGCGCAGGCGGTGCAGTGGCCGCCGCGACGGCATGCCAATACGTGCAGTTGTTGAAGGACGGAGTTGTGGTCGAAGTCTGTCCCTGCGCTGTGACACTGATAGTAACTGTGACTTGCAGATCCGTGCTCGGATTGCACCCCGGCAGCGGTGCGCCTTGTGGCAGCATATAGTTGAAATAAGGAGGTATCTCCAGATAGACCAGCCCCGCGCTGTCCAAGTGCTGGCTCCTTAACGTTTGCCCACCGGGGTAGTTGATGGTCAGGTTGACCGTAGCGCCCGGAAGAGGTGCACCGGTTGAATCGAGGACCGTAACTCCGAGATAAGCGTTGGCAACCCTGGGTACGTCGTAGCGAGGAATGATGGTTGGAGGAATCGAAGTTCCTGCGGCGTTATAAGTGTAATGAGCGCTTTGCCCAACGTAGGCATCGCGTGCAAAAGCCCCCTCACGCTGAGAATAGCCAACGTCGTAAAAGTAAGTGTTGTTGGTTTTCCCGATGCCCGCAGTCTGGTCACTGTCAATAGGGTAGAAACCATGCATTAAGAATGGAATGTCAATTGGAGCGACATCTGGCACTCCGTCGCCATCGAGATCAATCGTAAGTGGCGCATTACCGAAGAATTTTCGAATGTCCCATACTGTTGCGGGTTTGCTGGAAGTCAACTGGGCCCAGAGCTGGCTGATCGGAATGTTTGGGCCACTGTTGGTATAGCTGACGTCCGAGATTGCGCCACTAGGGGTAATGATTCCCGAGGGTAACGTATTACCGCTCCGCACTACTAAATCCCAGAAGAGCGCAGCGACTGCATATTCTTCTTCACCGATGGGACTTCCATTTGGATAATTTCCGAGCTGCGCCCAAGCGAAGGTCGGCGACGCCAGATCCCAACGATCACCGTAGCTGGAATTATTGCTGCCAAGGCTAGTGCCACCCTTTGTTGTGATCTGCTGAGTTGCAAGTATGTCGCGGCTGGCCAGTGTTGGCAGGAACTCTGCGAATCCTTCATCCATCGAGTCGCAGGTATCTGGATTTGGATAACCTGCATGGAAGTTATAAGCTGGATTGCAAGACATACGTGTATTAATTAGATTATAAAACAAGTGATGTGTTAACTCATGCCACTCCACGAATGGTCCGTCATCATCGCTGTCACCGTCGCGGTCTGCGTACGAGGAATATGCAACGTCCATCACGATCTTCGGGGCGAGCGGATTGCGATTGTAATAGGCGTGGAGCAGATCGGCTGGTGTCACGTTGTCGTCGGGATCCACGCTGGCAAAGGTGTAGTAAGAAACCGTGGGAACCGCAGAGGGCACAAGTCGCGCCCGGACCCAATCTAGATATTGGTGAACGCGAAAAGCGATAGCCGCCATATCAGCCAGGCGGCTGACGCCGTCCGCCGGCAGTGCGGGTCCCTCCGTCGAAAGATTCGGTTCGTCAGCGGAGAAAGAGAAAGGCACAGTCATCGGCTTCGCCGTTAAGCCGATCTTAATTTCACTCCACACCGGGCCTGTGGGCGCGGTGGCGTAGCGAATGTCAAAAGCGGGTTGAGTCCCAGAAGGTGCGGTGTTGTCGATCAAGGTCGCGCGGATGAGGAACGACCCAGAGTACGAGGCGCCGTTCTGGAAGACGTACGTACCCCCTATAATGTTGACAGGTTTATCGTCCAAGACTGTGTCGTCTATCGCCCGGAGCTCGACTTTGACTCCTCTCAGAGGGTCACCGTGACCATCGTCGAGGTTAACGATTAGAGCTTCTGGAATCGGCTGCCAATCCAAAAAGGGAGACGCGGACGATTCATCCGCGGCTACGCCCGAAACCACAAGGAGCGGCGCTGAAGTGATAACCGAGGCGACACCCTGATTGCTTACAATCGCCAACGCTTGATACGTATTGGGATTGCTAACTCCCTGAGGATTGGCTGGCGGATTTAGTAAGGTTCCCCCACATCCTGTTGTGCCCATGGGCTGATAATAGGAAACAAGAGCAACCATCCACTGCCCGTCTGGCGAATAGTGGGCCGCATCGAATCCTGTTGGCGGACACGGAGTCGCACCGGGATTCGTGATCTGCATCAGCCCGGTACCGTCCGCCATAATGGAAAACAGCTGAGAGATGAGGTTGTACTCTGCGAGATGTGCGTTGAAGAGAATCTTCGAGCCGTCCGGTGACCAATCCAAGGTTGGCCAACTCGCCCCGGCGGGGTTGAGACCCTGAGTGCCATCTGGAAAGTTGACGGGCAATTGCGTGATGAGACCTGTGAAGCCATCGAGCACGCAAAAATCGATCCCGGGGAATCCTGAGCCAGACGCCGAGCGAAAGTTGCAAGCAAAGACCATCTGGTTGTTGGATGACCATGCGAGGCGCACGCCAGCCGCATACCCTGAGTAATTAATCAGCGGGCTGAGCAACGTGGGGCCGCCATTCGAAGCTATTCCTACGACTGTTTCGGTCAGGCCAGTGCCATCAACATTGACCGTCCAAATCCCCGTGCCGAGCCCGGTGCTGTGATTGACGAAGAAGGAGAGTCTCTGACCGTCCGGAGACCAAGCCAATGAAGAGATGTGAAAGAATTGCGGCCCATCGTTGACAAAAGGAAGCGCCGCGGGAATGGCGGCGGCGCTCAGCACCTGCTGAAAACCCGTGCCGTCCTTTGCGACGATATTGATCGTGGCGACGTCAAAAAGGGAGCGAATAAACGCTACGGAATTGCCGTCGGGAGACCATGCTGGTCCGTAATCGTAAGAGTAGTTCGTGAATCCTCCGACGACAGCGCTGGTCGTCTGCGTCAGCTGTCCCGAATCAGTAAGAAAAACATTCGAGGTACTAACATTACCCGTATTCCAAATTCCGTAGGCGATATGTCCGTTCTGGCCTGGAAATGTCGCGGAGGCGGGTGAGATGAAGCAGAATAAAGCAACTGCAAGGGCAATTCCTCGGATCAGCGTTAGGGACCAGCGTGAAGAAGACTCTATGTGGCGTCCAACTCGGACGCTCGGCTCTTTTTGTCCGGGATCAACATCGTGAGAAGACACACATTCTTCTGCACCGACTCGCTGGGCAAGACCTGCCATACACGACCTCCTGACAATCTGGGACGACGGACGGAAAGAGACTCAGCTTCTATATAGATAATCGGAAACGGCGGGGAAAAGACGACACGTTATGCAGGAAATAGTTGGGCCTGGCCTGAAGAGAGTTACGCCGGATCAGGCTAGTAGTACTTCGACCAGGCCAATTTCTTGTCTCTCGAGATGCTGGGTTTTGAGCTGAGTCGAGATACACCAGGAAAATGCCAAAAAACCCTTCCTTGTAACTTTCTATTTCGGTCCCGCGAGTTGGCGAGCCTCGTACAAGCTCGGGTAATCCGGTCCGACTGTTTGCTCAAATTCGCTTATCGCGGTTCGCGCCGCTGCTTGAGCTTCGCTCGTGCGGCCAAGCGCCTGAAGCGCGCGAGCACGGGCCAGACAAAGCCGTGCGTCTGGTGCCGAAATCGTATCGGATCGCATGCCCGGGGTAGCGAATGCCTTCTCTATGTCTGCGTATGCTTGTTCCGGTTCGTGCAGCGCCAGTTCGAATCCGGACCTATCCGCAAGATAGCTGGCTACCCAACCCTGACGCCCAGCTTTAATTGAGGCGTCCATGATGGAAATAGCTTCGTTGTTGAGCCGCAGTGCCGTGGTGAAATCACCGCGGGCCGCCGCGAGGAGAGAACGGTCGCCGGCGAGTTTGCCAAATGCGTAGTGTCCGGGAGGAAGATCGCGCCGAAGTAAGGGTTCGGCTTGGTCCAGCATGGCTTGCGAGCGGTCGAAATCACGCTCTTCCCGATAAATCCTTGCAAGCGTCAACATGGATTGTTCGAGAGTGACCTGGTCCCCTGCAATTTTCGCCCTTTCCAAGGCGCGTTCTCCGTATGTTTGCGCTTCTGGGAATCGCGCAAGCTCATAAAGAACGTTGGAGTATTTCAGCAGAAGTTCCGCGGTGGCGGCATCTTCCAGATCCTTTGCCCTTGTGAGATCGAGAGCCCGGTGGAATATCTTCTCGGCCTCGAATAGCTGGCCCGACATCACGAGGGCGAATCCCCACGAATCGAATAGTTCCACAGCCGTGCGGGTCTTTTCGTAACCTAATTTCGAAAGAAGAGCGGCAGTTTGCTCATACAGGGGCAGGGCTTTGCTCGATTGACCGCTCATCGTATAAGCCTCGGCCAAATCGCCCAATACGACTAACCGCAAACTGTCGGAGTGCACCGGCGACTGGTCGAGCGCGGCCAGCGCACGAAGCGAGCGAGACACTGCTTCCGTCGTCGTCCCGTTGCCGAGCGCAACGGTACTTCCGTTAGTAAGACAGAAGACTCGATCGAGAGTGGCGGCAGAATCGTCGGGAAGTTCCCGCAGTCCTTCTTGAATCAAAGAGCCGGCCTGGGCGTGCTGCGCGGATTGATCCAGAGGCACAGCCAAAGCGCATGCAGCGTGTGCACGAACTGAAAGTTCGGGCAAGTTCTTCGAGAGCTCGTAAGCTCCCTGCAAAATGCGCTTGGATTCCTGGATCTCTCCGCGCGCGAGGTACTGCTCACCAAGGGAGATCAAGAGCTCGACGTGATCAGCGGGGTGATCCGCATAGCTCTCTTTGTTGACCATCAGTTCGGCGCGGCTTAGCAGATGATTCACGGTGATCGGCGTGTTGGAAGGCGCGGCATCGGTGAGCAGAAAGCTATTGAGCTGGTTCAATTGCTCGGCGCGTGCCAGCTGTCGAAACGCGAAGTCCCGCTGCGTGCGGGCACGACGGGCTTGGAGCGATATTCCCGCGGTCGCAGCTAGGAGTGCCGCGAGACTCAGCGCACCCAAAGCAACTGAAAGTCGATTCCGGCGAACGAATTTCGCCGTACGGTAAGCGATAGTATCTGGTCGCGCACTGATGGCTTCGTTCCTCAGGTAGCGTCGCAGATCGTCTGAAAGGGCAGTCACCGAACCGTATCGCTCTCGCGGATTCTTTTTCAAAGCTTTGCCAACAATAGTGTCGAGATCGCCGCGCAGGGTCCGTCGCAGTTTTTCAGGAGTGCTGGCGCGCTTCCTGGCGATCTCGCTGGCATCCATCTCGGCGCCAGCGACCACCACCACATCCGAGGCACGCGGAGATTCCGTGTCGACAATGGCCTTGACCAAATCCGCGGCAGAGAACAGGCACCCGCCGGCGGGATGCTGGCCCGTAAGCAAGACAAAGAGCAGAACTCCAAGCGCGTAGACGTCGGTTGCCGTGGTGATGGGTCCGCCAGTCAGTTGCTCGGGTGCGGCAAATTGAGGAGTCAGGGCACTACCACCCTCGATGGTAAGCGCGGTGGGCATCCCAGGATTCGGCTCATCCGCGAGAAGTTTGGCGATGCCAAAGTCGAGGAGCTTCACCTGGCCGTCGTTTCGGACTAGCACGTTAGAAGGTTTGATGTCGCGGTGCACGATCAGATTCGCGTGAGCGCGCGAAACCGCGCTGAGTACATCCAGGAACAGCAAGACTCGCGCAGAGGCGTCCAGCCGCCGACCATCGCAATATTCGTCGATCGGGGCACCGTTTACGTGTTCGAGCACCAGGTAGGGTCCCCCGTTCGCAGTGACTCCAGCGTCGATCAGTTCGGCAATGTGCGGATCAGCGAGTTGACCGAGAATGTGGCCTTCCCGCTTGAACCTATTCGCGGCCTTTGTGGCTACCGTAAAATTAAGGAACTTCACCGCCACATGACGCTCGAAACGCCCATCGCTTCGTGCCGCTAGCCATACACTGCCCATGCCGCCTTCTCCAATGCGCGAGATGAGTTTGTATGCTCCGATTGTTTTTCCGACTAAGGGGGCATCATGAATTGAACTCAGCAACTCCTGCTCTAGAAATTTCTCTTGTGCAAGCGTTCGGTGATGTTCCAACAGCTTCTTAAGGAGCCCGCTTAAGTCAGGTCTCTGCATCCGGAACTCTGCTAGCCAGCGAGGGCGCTCCGCCTCCGATAACGAGAGCGCATGGTCCAGATACGGACTGATTTCTTGCCACCTCTCGGGTTCGATGGCGGGTATCATTCGTCAACTTTCCAAGTCATCGTAAATTTGACTGTGAAGATAGACACGCGCCTTCTCCCATTGGCGCTGAACAGTGCGCTCGGACACATCTCTCATTGCAGCGATTTCGGCGAAGGAAAATCCACAAAAGAATTTCAGATCCACGATTTCAGCTAACGTTGACTCGACCTTCGCCAGTTCATCCAGCGCCTCACTGATCCGCGTGAGTTTCCGATCGTCCGCCGGGTATTCGATTTCGACTCCCAGAGACGTGATTTCGAATTGGCCTCCTCGCTTCTGAGCCCTGCGGTTCCGAGCGTGGTCAATGATCAAACTACGCATGACGCGTGCGGCATAAGTCATGAATCTGTTGCGATCAGGAAAAGACGTTCCGTCCTGGCGAGCGATTTCGAGGTATGCGTTGTGAAGGAGGGTGGATGCGCTGAGGCTCATCGGCGCACCATGTTGAGCTAGTTGATATTTGGCTAGGCGCCGCAGCTCGCCATAAAGGGTGCTGAACAGCGCGCTCAGGCTGGATTCGTTCACTAAACGTAAATCCTCTCGGCCACTCGTCCCCCGAGACACCCCTCTGCGGAATTGCCGTGTATTTTAGCGCAATCCGGAGATACGAAGAAAATCAGATTTTGCAAAGTAGGGCCGCTAACAAAGTTCTTGGCACATAGCGGCGGCTCGCGACCGACGCTCTGGAGTCCAAAGCCGCCAGAGCCCGATAAGCATATCCCGAGTCTAGTTTCGCAGTGATCCGGAGCAGGCCGCGAGACTTCCCAAGTGTTGATCGCGATCAATCTAAATAGGGTTTAAAGTTCGATCGGCGCATCGTTGTCAAGCTCTTGACTCAGCCATTTCGGCAACCGGATTCTCCGTGGCCACTAAGTGCGCTTCACTTGGTGGTAACGGAGAGCGTGGTTAAGGATGTGTCTACTATCTTGCCGTTAAGGAGTGTGTTGACCGTGACCGTGTAGTTGCCAGCACAACTACGCTCCGGAATGCGGAACGGGAAGGCGATGGACTGGGCCGTTTTCGGCGGAAGTGGAAACACCGGAGTTTTGAGCATGACGGTTTCTGCTTGTCCGCAGGTCTCCGGATTCAGGGGACCTGCCAGGGTGAACTCCTCCGCAATCACCTGCAGCGTGCTGGCGCAGGACATCAGTTCGCCTTTCACCGTGATGAGGCCTCCGAGTTCGACCGTGGCAGGTGACAACGTAAGCGACACGTAATGGCAGGTCGGAGCGAGCACGGTGAGCGTTCCAGAAACATAAGTAAACGTGTAGTTCAGCGCGGCGGCGCCAGAACAGGTGATGGGATAGCTGCCAACGGCGCTGGTGGTCGTCGCGGTCGTTGTACAAGTGGGAAGAGTCGTGAGAACGCTTACGGTGTCACCGTTCACGAAACCACTGGCAGTGAACGTCAGCGCGGGGTTGGGAGAATCGAGAGTCTTGGTAAGGTTATTGGCGGTGATCGCTGCGACTGCCTGAGTCACAGTCAGCACGCCCGGAACAAACGAAATTGCATAGTTCGTTGCCGTCAATCCCGAGCAGGTAATTGGATAGGTCCCAACCGGACTCGATGGTGTCGCTGTCGTGGTGCAGTTTAGTGTTCCCGCAAGAACGGTCGTTGTGTCCCCGTTAACGAAGCCGCTGTAAGTTGCGGTGAACAAGGGATTCGCCTGCCCGTACGAGCGCGAACTGCTAGCCGCAGTAATCGCGAGCGAGGCCGGAGTTACATTTATTGCCGCCGAAGCAGTAGCCGATGTGTAATCGATGCTGTCAGTAGGAGCGAAACTGACAGAAAGCGTTTGATTGCCGGCGCCTAAGACCGTTCCGGAAGCCGGAGTATAGGTGAAGCTGCCAGCCAAGGAAGAGGTAGCGTTCAGTTGCGAGGCGCCTAGTGGAGTGCCATAAACAATGGGCGTTGCCGGAGTCCAGGCAATGACCGGTGTCCCCTTGGCGTTTGTTAAGGAGAAAACGGCGGGTGTGCTTACGCCGTTGGCGGAAGCAGTCACCGTGTAGACGCCAGCCATCCCGTCGGCCACAAACGGCGGCGCGATAGCTACGCCATTCTCTCCGGTTGTCGCGGTAGCCTGAGAACCGAGGCCGGTGAAGATTCCGGTAGCGCCAGTAGTGGGCGCGGTGAACGTAACTACGATCCCGGACATCGGATTGCCGTCCGTTCCGATCACGGTAGCTTGCAATGCGGTTGCAAACGACGCATTGATGGTGGCCTGTTGGGGCGTTCCGGTGGAAGGAACGATTGAGGCCGGCAAAGGACTGGTCGGTTCGAACAATGCGAAAGGTGAAAACGAACTGGTGTTGCCGCAAACAGTCTGCGCAGCCGGGTTCACGGAGGTCGTGATATCCACCCAAGAACCGTTCGCGAAGTGGTACAGCCTTATTGCGGACTGGTTGGCGAAGCTGACTCCACTGTAGTTGATGCACACGGTGCTGGTGCCGGAAAACCCGGCTGTCGTACTGAGGTCGTAGTAAGTCGGCGGGTTTCCGAGTTGGAAGTCGGTTGGGGCCGCCGGGCTGGGACCCGTCGCGCCGATACTGACGGTGGTCTCGCCGGCCTGCGTTACGTTCGCAAAGGTGATGCTCACTGGGCTTGTGGAACTTCCGCTATCTTTCGGCGTGACGCTGACATTCGCTCCTGTTGGCGTATTCGGCTGACCGCAGGTAGACGGAGAGAGCGCAACTGTCTGCCCCGAGTACTGAACTTCCTGGCCGGTCGATGTCGTCTCGAGAGCAATGGAGAGAGACGGGACCGAGGCGCCTGAGCCAGCGAGCGCTTGCCCGGTGGTTGTGTCGTAGAGTGCGATTTGATCTGAACTACCCGAAGGCTGCGTCACCAACGCGGCCACGTCCCCACAGGGGTCAAACTGCCAGAATGCGGCGACCGTCGTAAGCGATTGGCTCTGAATCTGGCGTCCCGCAGCCAGGTTCACCAAATTCCATTGGATGCTGCCCTGACCGGTTGCGTAGGCAAAAACAAAGCTGGTTTCTGGATTGTCCGGGCTGAACCCCCAATTGACGGCCCCAAACTGATCATCCGATCCCGAGCCTACGGCAAACGCAAATTGCGTCTGAAATACCAAGTCTTGTGCTGTTACCCCTTGAACCCGGTAGATCTGTAACTGGGTCGTCGACGAGTTGACCAGAGTCGTGTTGAGAAAATAGCGGCCCGACGGGCTGAACTGCAGCCGTGATGCGCTCGTCAGAATGGAAGTTTGCACGAGTTGTTTGGCCGGGCTGGTGGAAAGATCCCATACCTGGACCTCATTCAGGTTCTCCGAATCGACGAAGTTGACGACAAAACGGTCGTCGTCCGGACTAAAACCCCAGTTGGTACTAATCGGCAGAGTTTGATTGAAGACTACGGCGCCACTGGAATTTTTTACAGTCAACGTTGTGAGCTGATCAGCATTGTCCTGCGACGCTGACACCGTGTATTTGTTGTGGGGCGACGTCAAGGAATCATTCGTGGGATCCGCAGCAGCAACTGGGTTCACGTAGTTTCCAGTAAGTGTGCAGTTGCAGCTTCCAGAACCACCACTTCCGCCGCTGCCTCCGTTGCCGCCCTTACCTCCTGTTCCTCCCGTGCCACCGGTTCCCCCACTGCCTCCTGTGCCTCCGGGTCCACTGCCTCCTCCACTCCCGGTTCCTGCACCCCCTAGAGCGCAGGCGTTTGCTCCGGGCCCCGTTCCGGTTAGATAGGTTTCGAAAGTTCCATCACCATAATTCGCAATCACGAAGTCGAGTTTTTTGTCCTCGTCAAAATCGCCGACCGCCAGCCCGGCAGGGAAGACTCCGGTCGACAAACTGGAGTTGAATACGAAATTGCCGGTGCCGTCGTTTAAGAACAAGCTCACGCTGTCTGCTTGGTCGTTACTAACAATCAAATCTGGGAATCCGTCTCCATTGAAGTCTCCGACCGCAATTCCCAGAGGTCCGGCGCCTGCGGCGTAATTTAGCGGAGAACGAAATGTGCCATCACCATTGCCGATCAGAGTGGAAATGGCGCTGTTACTGAAGTTCGCCATAGCCAGGTCCAGTTTTTTATCAGAGTTGAGGTCTTGGGCGATGAGCGAGATTCCGGCGGTCACTTGCGGGGTGATGTCGGTCGTCACGGCTGGTTGAAAAGTGCCGTCGCCATTTCCGAGCAACACGCTAAGCGTATTGATCGCCGTATTGTTGCTATCTCCAAGGTTGGAGTTGGCGGTCACCAAATCAAGATTGCCGTCGCCATTGAAATCTCCCACGGCGACTGAGGCGGGATAAGAATAGGGAGGTGCGTTTAACCCGGTCGGATAGGACACCTTGGGCTGGAAAGTTCCATCTCCGTTCCCTAACAACACAAAAATCTGAAATCCCGAGAAGTCGGCAACGGCCAAATCGAGATTGCCATCCTTGTTGAAATCCCCAGCGGCAATAGCTGTGCCGCCGCCGCTACCTACAAAGGGAGACTCGCCCATTTTGAAAGTACCGTCCCCATTGCCCAAGAGCACGACCAGGGTCGTGGTCCCAGTTACCGCAATGTCCGGATGCCCGTCACCATTGAAATCACCAACGACAATCGAAGAAGGAGCACTTCCGACAAGATAGGTGGTTGGAAACTTAAAGGATCCATCGCCGTTACCCAGGAAGACGCTCACTGTATTGGTGAATTGCCCGATGATCGCAATGTCGAGATGGTGGTCCCCGTTGAAATCCGCTACAGCGATCGCGTAGGGCCCAATTCCATTGCCGCCAGGCGCTTGCGTCTGAACGTTACAGGTGACACTCGATTGAAACGTCTGTGCCTCAGCAGGGTTCCCGATACCGAGGCCGATGCTAAGAACGAACAGAAGCATCGCAAAAGAACCCAGTGCCCTTTGGTTCAGCCGTGCCATATTGCGCCTCCTGGCGGGGTGTGCTTCATCCGGCGTGCGGATTATGGCGACAGCTCCTATTGAGAGGTCAATAATTGGCCGGTAATTTTGATGTATGCGTGCAAACTACAGAAAAAAGAAGATATATTGGGCCGGCCAACGCGCAGGAAAGTAGACAAATAACCTGTATCCGCATTATCATCCCGAAAAATGGGATTAGTCCTCGGCTCGGAGTAGGGCGTCGTCCATCATGTCTAACGACGATCGTTGTCCCGCAACCCTTCAATTCAATGACTTCCGTCTGGACCTGCGCTCTTTGGAGTTGCGCAAGTTCGGGCTGCGCGTCCGGTTACGACGCCAGCCGGCGCAAGTGCTGGCCTTCCTCGCCAGGCATCCCGGTGAAATCCTCGCGAGAGAGGACATCCAGCGCCACCTGTGGGGAACAGACACCTTTGTCGATTTTGAACGTGGACTGAACAACTGCGTAAAGCAGATCCGCCAGGCACTGAACGACCCTTCTGAGAGCCCCAAGTACATCGAGACGATCCCGCGGCTGGGGTACAGGTTCATGGCTGAAGTAAAGGTCATGAACGGGAATCACGGCAAAGGATCGCCTATTGCAAACGCTTACTCACCAGTTGCTCAAGAAATCCCAGCGCCCCAGGTAGATACAGAGCCACCGGCCAAAGAGAAAGCTTGGAAGCCACGCGCCATCTGGATCGCTTCGGTTTTCGCTGCCGCGGTAGTCTTGGGCATTGTTCGTTGGGGCTTTATCGGGGTTCCCGCGTTGTCCTTCCAAGACCGCGACTCACTCCTTATCGCTGATTTTGAGAACCACACCGGAGATCCACGTTTTGACGACGCCTTAATAACGGCATTTAGAGTCAGCCTCGAGCAGTCTCGCCATGCGAATGTCGTGCCTCGTAGCCGGGTTGAAGCCGCTCTCAAACGAATGGGCAAGCCCGCCAAAGAGCGTGTCACGCCGGACCTCGCCCGAGAAGTTTGTCAACGCGATGGAATTCGCGGTTTGGTAACGTCTGAAATTACCCGCACTGGCCAGCAATATGGCCTGACCGCGCAATTGCTCGACCCCTCCTCCGGATTGCCAGTGCGTTCCTACAGTGAGCGAGTCGCGGGCGAAGATCATGTCTTGGAGGCTCTCGATCGCATCGCTGGAAAGATCCGCGCTGACTTGGGCGAGTCTTTGTACCAAATTCATCGCGCCAATCGGCCGCTGCCGCAAGTCACGACAGCCTCGTTGACGGCGCTAAAGCGATACGCCAACGGACAGGAGCTTTGGCGTTCGAACAAATATCCCGACGCGGTGGCGCAATTCCGCGAAGCAACCACCCTGGATTCAGATTTTGCGATGGCTCACGCGGCGCTCGGAAATGCGTACTGCAGTCACGTCCTCGGTTATCAGCGGGAACTGGGAGCGATGGAGTATGAAAAAGCTCTGTCCTTGACGTCGAGAGTGACGGACCGCGAGCGCCGAATCATGGAGGTGGGTTACGCCAACAACATGGGGCACGTCGCCGACGCGGACAAGCTTTTCCGCGTGTATCTGAGCGATTATCCCGATGATTGGGCGGTGCGCTACTCGTACGCAAACGCATTGCGAAAACAAGGAAGAGAGCTGGAAGCGATCGCGCAATATAGAGAACTTCAGCGCATTGCGCCAGAGGACAGTAATGTACAAATTCAGATAGCGACTGCTTTTAAAACCCTTGGCAGGCCTGGTGATGCCGTTGCGGCATACGGCGAAGCATTCAAAATCGATCCGGCGATCCTGAACGTCGCCAACATAAATCGCGAGTTTGGCTTTACGCTGATTGCGAACGGCGAAGATGCTAAAGCCGAGAAGGTGTTTTCCGATTTTGCTGCGGAGCCCGGGAAACTTGCCGCTGGTTTAGATTCGTTGGCTTTGCAGGATTTACTGCATGGGAAGTACGCAAAAGCCGAGGAGCGGCTTACAAGAGCTCTCATTGCTGCAGAACAGATGCGGGATCCATTTTTGGTAACGCGCAACCATTTCTTTTTAGCGGTTGTAGCCCAAGGCGAAGACAATCGAGCAAAACAAGGGCACGAGCTCGATGCCGCACTGGCGGATTTTCGAGAGCTTGGGCCGAAAGTGGAATATGCGTCGTTAGTTGGACAGGAGTACGCACGAGAAGGGGTTGTGAAGAAGGCAGAGCAGATAGAGAAGCTGGTTGCACCATTAGCCGATCCGAATAGCGACGAGCAAAACGCTTACGTCCGCCTCTTGCGAGGCGAGATTTTGCTCGCCAAAGGCGACGCAAGGGAAGCCGCGAAGCTTTTAGACTTGCAGGATAAACGATACGGTGGATCGATTGTGTCCATGTCAATGGAAGCGCTCGCTCGGGCGGAGGAGCAAGCTGGCGACACAGAGCAGGCCATCTCTTGGCGCGAAAAGCTTCTTGCGGGCAATGGGTGTCGCTTGATTTCTTGGGAACCCCAGCAACGCTGCTTCGAAGCTCGTCTGGCGCTGGTAAGAAGCTATCTCGCGGTCGGGGCACGCCAGCAGGCGCAACACGTTCTGGCTCCTCTACTCACAGATTGGCAGGACGCCGATGCCAATCTGCTTTTGAAGAAACAGGCGGAGCAGCTCGCGGCCCAGTTCGCCCGATAAGGACTATTGTCACACCCACATCTCAGACCCGTTAAATCTGAGCCGATCTTCGCTTTAAGTTCTGCGCGTCCCGAGTAAGTCCCGATTAACCGTCTACATGGGTACTGGATTGCAGCTGGCCGATTTGCCGACTCGGCACGAGCTCACGAAGTTTCAGAACTACTGCAATTTTGCGTACTCCGCTTTGGCTTGCTTCAGTATTGGGATGTTCGAGTCAGCGCTCTTCCACAGTTCGAGAAAGCCTTCGTAAGCTACCTTGGCTTTACCAGTGTCCCCTTGCAGGGCATAAGCACGAGCCGCTCCGAGGTACGCTAATGCGCCCGTTTCGCAGGCACCCACAATTCCGCGATGGTCGAGGATTCTTTGAAACTCTGCCGCGGCAGCGGCGCCTTGCTGGCTCGATTGATAAGCTTCGCCGCGAACGTAAACGGAATCGAGGCAGCCTCCAAGGACGGCCACCGTCAATTCATACGGCCTTGCGAGTTCCAACAGCTCAATTGCCCTGCTCGGATTGTTTCGCGAGAGCTCTAGACGCGCTCGCACTGTGGGCAGTACCACCGATTGGATTAAAGTGTCTTGTGGGGAGTCTCTGTTGAGCTTGTCCATGATAGGTTCGGCGTTCGCCGCCGCCCCAACCCACGCTAACGCAAGTGCTCCCTCCGATTCGGTGTCCTGCGTGGGTGCGTGGTCCAGAATATCCAGAGCCGCCTGGCGCGCTTCGCCAACATTGCCGATCATGGCCTGCCGAACCGCGTACCGGACGCGCCATGTCGAGGCAGCCTCCGGATTGCCGCGGCGCTCCCCTTCCTCAATGACGCGCTGGCCCAATTCCCTGGCTTTGCGGAACTGCCCCGAATACGCTGTGATATCGGATTCCCGCAAGAGCATGCGAACCGTACTCTCGGGCTTGCCTTCGGACCACGCAACTTGGCGTTGCATCCCCGCCTCGTCGGCCACCAAAAACTCCAAGGAATAAAGAATGTAGTGCAAGTGCTCGGCATCGAGTTTGCGATCAAAAGCATTCTGAATCACCTGACGCGCCTCGGCAAAACGATTCAGGGTCATAAGGCACGCGGCCAGGTTGGTGTACCCGATCACATCGTTCGGATTTATCGCCTGCGCTTGGCGATCCAATTCGAGGGCTTGCTCGTACTGCGCCAAATACATGTAGGCATTCGCCAGATTGCCGATCGCCACCTGATCTCTCGGAAAACTGCCCAGCCACTCGCGGAAGACGCGCGTGGTGCTCTCCAAATCGCCGGACACGTTTTCGTAATACATGGATTCGATATCGAATTTTTCGCGTTCGCTGGCGTGATCGCGCAATCCGTACGCTTTTGTTAGTGCTGCTTTGGCTCGTTCCGGCTGGCTCGCGTTCAAGTACATCTTCCCGAGCGCCAGGTAACCGGTAGCAAAACTCGGGTCGAGTTCAACCGCGTGTTCAAAAAAAGGCAGCGCCGCGGCAGTTCCCTTCTCGTGTAGCATCTTGCTTCCAAGGCTGGCTGCTCGCAGTGCCTCCAGCGAGGGCGTGGTCGCCTGGGAAAGCGGAACATCGAAGTCCTTTACAGTGCCGAGCGATTCGCCAAGCTCGCTGCGTAACTTGCTGGCTGCGGCCCCCAATGCGTCGACTACTTTTTCCTTACTCGCAGCCGTCACTTGGTCCTGCGCTAGCGTGTCTCCGTTCCCGCAGTTTATGGCCTTCAAGGTGATCACGTATCGCCCGCCCAGGCTCGCAATGGACCCTCCAATCCAGGCCTTGCTGGCCGCGCGTTGGCACACCTCTTGCGCAACGCCAGGGGAAAGCCGCGTGGACGCGGGGCGGGTCATCAAGCGCAGCGTTTGGGTGACTTTGTTTTCGGACACGACATTGAGGAATGGCGATTGGCGAAGGGATGCGCTGAGTGCCTGCTTGAGTGTGTCGTCGAAGATCGGATCGTCCGTCGAATTGGAAAAATCAGCTACGACCACGGTGTCCTTATCCGTCAAGGCGTTTGCTCTGCGAGCGAAAATCAGCCATGCAGCACCGGCGAGGCCCACGATGACCAGCGCTGCTGCCGCCCATGCCAACCTCCTGGACCTCACTCCTCCGCTTTGCTTCTGCGGGATCATCGACGGGGGGCGAGCTGCCTCCGAATCTTGCTTCAACCGTTCGAGTTCCTGGCGGATCTCAGCCGCGTCCTGGTAACGCAGCTGCCGGTCTTTCTCGAGAGCTTTGGCGATGATGGCTTTGAGTCCCTCAGCCCCAGCAGGGAGAGCTCGATCCACGGCGGGCGGCGTTCGATTTAAAATCGCGTCGTGAATGATGGCGGCCGTATTGCCTGGGAAGGCCAATCGCCTCGTCAGCATTTCATACAGCACCGCACCGAAAGAGAAGAGGTCGCTACGGGCATCGAGATCCTCACCGCGTGCCTGCTCAGGGGACATATACGCGAGCGTGCCCAGGGTAGTTCCAGGGCGCGTGAGGAGGTCACTCGCCGTAACCGAGAGCAGTTCTGGCGGCGCAGCCGAATCGGATACCTTAGCCAGTCCAAAGTCGAGAACCTTGGCGCGCCCGCGATGTGTTACGAATATGTTCGCGGGCTTGATGTCGCGATGCACGATACCAGCGGAGTGTGCGGCGTCGAGGGCGTCGGTGATTTCGATGCCGAGATTGAGGATGGATTTGAGATCGAGCAGCCCGCTAGAGATGTGATGTTTAAGGGTTTGGCCCTCGAGGAATTCCATGGCAATGAAGAAGCGGTGGTTGTTGTCACCCACGTCATAAATGGTGCAGATATTCGGGTGATTTAGAGCGGAGGCGGCTTCAGCTTCGCGACGGAAGCGGGCCAGAGCGTGCTCATCCTGTGATAGAGCTTCGGGAAGAAATTTCAGGGCCACGAAACGACGAAGACGCGTATCTTCGGCCTTGTAGACCACACCCATGCCGCCCTCACCGAGTTCTTCGAGAATTCGGTAGTGGGATATCGTTTGCCCGAGAAGCGCGTCGGAACCTGACACAGTGTGGTCATCTTAGGTTGCGCATCGAAGCCAAGTCAACGAAGAGGGAAGGTCCTGAGAGCTGAAACCGGCATCACATTTTTGGCCAAGTCCCGATTAACCCGCAAATCTTCCAAGTAGGTACCAGCCGCCCCTCCGACTTGACTTGCTGGGACTTAGCCCAAGATCGCGCTTTGATGGTCTAGAATTCCTATGGATTAGGTTCTACGAATCCACGAGGTAGCCGTGAGCAAGTTGGCCGTAGCTTTCAAGGAGCGTTTCCTTTCGCTACGCGTGCTGAGGAAAAGCGAGCAGGTAATCCTCTTCGCAGCCCTTGTCACCTACGCCATTCTGGTATCTCTCGGCCAAAAGGTGTCGCTGCCCATCGTACTTCTCGCAAGTCTGCTGGCCGGAAACGTCCTGGTGCCGGTCGCCTGGGCTTGCCGACGCGTACGCAACAAGGTCGTTTCCATTAAATTGGGTGCTGTTCTTTCCGGTCCAGATCGCGCTCGGCTTCGTCTGCTCGGTTGGGCTGGTTCTTATTTTGCGATGGACCGGGATAGACCCGGAGCCATTCTGGACGGTGTTTCGGCGCCTCGGGCCGCTAGTCATCGTCGTGGTTGTGGTCACCAATGCAATTATGTTGATGGTGGACCAATACCATCAGAAACTGCAGGAACGAAACCAACTGCTGCAGCAGACGGTCGAGAAAGGAACGATCGCCCTGCAGCAACAGGAGGAGGAACTTAAGCGGGCGGGCGAGATTCAGCAGATGCTACTGCCAAATGTGCTGCCACAGCTTGCGGGTGTGCAGATCTCTGGAGCTTGGCAACCGGCACGCGAAGTCGGCGGCGATTATTTCGATGTCATTGTGCTCGATGAGAAGCGGCTAGGGATTTGCATCGGCGATGTCGCGGGGAAAGGAATCACAGCCGCCTTGCTCATGGCCAATCTACAGGCGTCCTTTCGGGCCTTCGCGACAGCCGACGCGTCTCCGCGGGCAGTGTGCACGAAGCTAAACAAATTTCTGAGTGCGAACCTGGCCTCCGGGAAATTCGTCACTTTCTTTTATGCCGTTCTAGATGCGGACCAACGAACGCTAATCTACGAAAACGCGGGCCATTGCCCCGGGCTATTGATTCGACGCAACGGCGCGGCAGAGCAACTGCGTGGCAGTGGGGCCGTCCTGGGTGTGCTGCCTGATTGGGTTTATAAGGACTCCACCGTGCGGCTGGAACCAGGCGACAAATTGCTCTTCGTTACCGACGGCGTCACGGAGGCGGAAAATGCAAAGCTGGAAGAATTTGGAGACCAACGGCTCCTGGAAGCCGCACGCGCCTGCAATGGAAGTGCGCTGGATACTCAGCGAGCGGTTATGGAGCAAGTCGCCGCTTACTGCGGCGGACATTTCCGCGATGATGCTACGCTGCTCGTGTTGCGAGTTTCTTAAGTAGCTGGTCTCATTCGGCGAGCGAGGGTGCCCGATTAACCGGCAAATCGTCCAAGTCCGCTCTTGGCTCCAAATGGGCCAAGCTCGCAGTTGGGATTTAGCCCGTCGGTTTGGCGCTACTCGGCGCGGTGACTTCGATGGTCAGCGGAACGCTCAGCTGTTGGTAGTATTTGTCGTAGTGATAGTACGTGTTCCAGATGGCGCAATCCCTCTTAGACCACGCCCGGCCAACCTGTTCCCATCTTGCAGATAGCTGCCACTCACCTTCCCTCAGCCGGAGCGGAGCGATTGGAAACTCGTCTGTCGTCGCCTCTCGGCTAAAACTTCCAGGCCAGCTTGGCGTACGCCGTCCGGCGAATCTCGCTCGGTTGCATGCTGCCGAAGAAATCATTGAATTCCGCGTGTTCACTCTTCAACAGATTCTGCCCCACGACGCTTACCGACCAGCGTTCTGCCGGCTTCCAAGTCAACCCCGTGTCCAGCCGCGTATATCCCGGAATTCTCACGGCTCCGGAAAATCCCTGATTTCTCAGCGGATCCACATAGTACGCGCTCGCATCCCAGGACCATCTTTTGGGCAGGTCCACGTGCGAGCGGAATTGCCCCATCCGCGTTGGTGTGTTGCCTTGCACGAAAGGCACCGTCTGCGCGTCTTGGCTTTGTGGCTTGGTGTGCAAATGGATTCCCTCGAACGCGAATCCAGGGCTAAGCTGCCACCACCCCGTAACTTTCCAGCTGGCCGCAGCCTCGAACCCATGGGATTCGCCGTACATCAGGTTTCCGTAGGTGAGAGTGTCCACTTCGTGCGGCGGCGCAGGTGTGGACTCAGAGAAAGATCCGGAGGGTTCCGTCGTCTGCAAGTCGTCGTAGTCGTTGTAGTAAGCGGCCAAATCGAGGCTCAGTCGGTTCAAAGCCGTTGCTCGATAGCCTGCTTCGTAGGCGGTCAGCCGTTCGTTGTGGAAGTTTTGATTCCCGGCGAATCTGGCGACCACCGGAACTCCATTGGCAACGCCTATTTCTCCCAGATTGACCCCCAGGTCGTCGTCGTTCGGCGTTGGCGTCCGCACCGCGCGGGAAACCGCTGCCCACAACATCTGGTGTCCGCTGAGTTCCCAGGCCGCCCGGACACTCGGCAGGAAATCGAAGCCGGTAAAACCGTTGTGTTCGAGCTTCGTTCCGACGGTGAGGTACAAGCGCTCACGCACGACGGCGATTTCGTCTTGCACGAACGCATTCGCTACGTCCTGTATCTTGCCCGGCGGACTGAAGAACACCGTCAACGTACCGTTGATCTGCCCGTTGGTATAGAAATCTCCAATTCCCCAAATGATGTCCTGGTGATTTCCCAGTGCAAAATGATGCTGAAAGTCGAAGTACGCCGTGCTGCGCTCCTCTGCTTCCAAGGGATCGTCGCGCGTGTAATGCGTGAAAGAAACTTGCAGTTCGGTATCGGAGCGGTCGCTATATTGATGTTTCCAATTCCCTTGAATGAATCCGCCCGCGGAGGTGATTTCATCAGGCAACGTAGTAAGCCCGGGTGACGTGATCGACGGCAAAAAATAGGCCAGTTCTCCTTCTCGCTCGGTGTAGAGGTTGCCCTCCAGTGTCAGCGTATCCTGCGGCGAGACGGCGGTATCCGACCGAAATCCTCCCCGCAGCATGTGCCAGCCGTCGTCTCCGGTTTGCCCGTTCAGGTCGTACATCGCTCCATCGTTGTCATATTTTGTAAACACCCGGTAATCGGTGTCCTTGCCGATCTTGTCCCCATACTCTGCCGTCCCTGCGCCCTGCACTATCGTCCCGCCTATCGCTTCCACGAATCCCCCACGCGTACCCGCCGCTCGCTTGGTGAAGATGCTGATCACTCCATTCACCGCGTTTGCGCCCCAAACGGATCCTCCCGGGCCGCGGATGACTTCGATACGATCAATATCTTCCAGTGGAAGATCCACCGCGTCCCAATAGACCCCGCCGAAAGCCTCCGTGTACACGATTCGGCCGTCCACCATCACCAGCAATTTGTTGCTCAGCTGCTCGTTGAAACCGCGCGCGCCGATTGCCCATGTGCTGCCATTGATTTGGCCTACATCCAATCCCGGCACGATCCGGAACAGGTCTTCGATGCTCGTTGCGCCCGAACGGCGAATGTCCTCTTGCGTAATGACAAAAATCGCCGCCGCCACCCTCGACAGTTTCTGCTCCTTCTTGGAGGCGGAAGTTACTTCCATGTTCATCAAGTCTTCAATACTGGCGCTGGTTAGGTCTGTCGTGGACCCGTTTCGTTTGGCCGGAGCTTGTCGGCCGCCTTGCCTATTCAGGCCAACGTCGGGATCTGCCGTCTGAGGCCACAAGGCTGGGCAAAACAAACCTAAGCACAGCGTCAAGGCGAGCCATCTCCAGCCAGGTCCGATGGGGCCAATTGCACAACGGTTCGGCGACACCAGTTGCTCCTGTTTCGCGCTATTCGCTCCACTGGTTTCGAGGCACGCGCCACTCCAGGAGCAAAGGCCCTTTTTTCAGTGGCTTAGTCGAGTATCGCTTTCCGCTTTTCCCAAACAGGGCTAGGGGCAAGCAGGCCTGTGCCAAACTGGTTCGCTAAAATCCCGGCGACGGTTCTCTCACCGCCAACTCCTGATAAACCGGCAAATCACCCATCTTCGTACTAGGCCTGAGCGTTCTGAGGTGTTTGGCTGCGTGGACCCAAGGCTGATGCTGTGATGTACGTCAGTGCATGCGGTCAGCGTGCAGCCCAGCCTCGCCGTCTTGCTTCGAGCCGGACTTCCCGACCCACACGACGTTGCAGCGGATCGCGTGGAGGGGATCGTCGTGCGGAATGACCTCTATACCTTGCCCGCGCTTTAGACGGAAACTCAGTCGCACTCGGAAGCCCTCAGGAGATCGGTCTATGATCAAACATGGAATCCTCTTAGGCCGATGCGCGAGGTCAACGACCACGCTCGCGGGTTTCGTTTCGACGATTCTTTTTGCACGCCGAGCCTCGTGGGCAGACATAGTTAGTCCCCTGAATCGAGTGCCCTGGGCTGGCCCCGTTGTTTCGCTATTCACTCTGCCTCTACCGCGCTTCTGGTTCCATGCACTTACGATGGCCTGTTGGTGAACAAGCCGTGACCTCTACCGCTGCTCCCATCGAATTGGCCTTTCCGAAATTGCACGATTCCGTCTAAAGCGAAAGGATTGCACGAAATCATGCATTTGCTCGCAACCTCGTTTCTGGTCGCCGAGTACTTTCTGATCGGCACGCTGCTAAGCGTAACGCTAGGCATTCTTGGTGGTTTGATGCTACTCAAGGCGTTCTACGGCACTGTGGCTTTATCAAAATGAGAAGTCGTTCTGACTGAGTAGATTCGCCGCACGTCGTAGTTCTGTTGGTCTGTGTTGTAGCCTTCGATCGCGAGTACTTCCGAAATAAAACGAGTGCCTGGCCGGCGCTCGATTTGGACGATGATATTCAATGCATCCGCGATATTCGTCTGTGCGACGCGATACGGAATTTTCACACCGCTCTGCAAGATGCAGGTCGTGAAGCGGGATAGGCCTTGTCGAGCGGAATTGGCGTGAACTGTGGAAATCGTTCCGCTATGGCCTGTGTTCAACAGCTGTAGAAGGTCAAATGCCTCCCCGCCCCGAATCTCGCCTAGGATTATCCGATCAGGCCTGTGTCGCAGGGTTGCTTTCAGCAAGTCCCGGACTGTTACAGCCGGGAGGCCGTTCTGCGCTCGGCGTGCTTCAAACCGAACGACATTGTCCTTGTGAATTCGAATCTCGGCCGTGTCTTCAATCAAAATGATGCGCTCATGGTCGGGAATGAAATCAATTACGGCTGTTGCCAGAGTTGTCTTACCTGTCGAGGTACCTCCAGAGATCAGAATGTTCTTCCGCTGCACTACAAACTTTGCGAGCCTCTCGGCCAGATCCGCTGTTAGCATCTCGATGCGCACGAGGTCCTCCATTTTGAATTGGTGTGCGTTGAACTTACGGATGGTCAGGACGACCCCGTCGATACTGCATGGAGGAATGACAGCAGCAACGCGACTCCCGTCGGGCAGGCGCGAGTCGAGAATGGGCTTTTCTTCGGATATATCGTCGCCCAGACGCCGAGCAATGTTCTTGACCGCGACGCCGAGTGCTTCGGCGGTGAGTTTCACTCCGGTTACGCGCCGAAGATATCCGGCCTTTTCGATAAACACCCTTTCCGGTCCGTTGACCATAATTTCGCTGATTTCCGGATCCAGAATCAGGTGCTCGATCGGTCGAAGAAACGGAAGAATGAGTTCGAATCCATCCATCAGAGTTCTCCATCTGCAAACTGATGAAAGTAGGATTTGTTCACGTCGTTGTTGTAAGGCTTCAGATAGCAGAACATCGGCGGGAGCGGATTAAGGCCATCGTAGGCCAACGTGATGGACTGCGCGTTTTTCAGCTCTGTGAAGGTCTTCATGTCAAATCGGTAGTCGCGTTGCTGGCTGTAGGTCTTGGACGTGCTGATGTGCGCTCTGTCGGCGAGTGGCTTTCCGGTCAGGAAACTCACTTTCGAGTCGTGGCCGCTCTCGGAGATGTTGTAATTCACCTTCCAGACGTTCTCCTGTCCACAAAGCTCGCTGGCGATCCTGGCTGAGAAGTCGTCGCTTTGTGTGAGGAAGACTTTCGTGCGGAAAGTCTGCAATAAGGTTCGCCAAGATTCGCCGGGCAACATAGATCGCAACGAACTAATGCTTTGCGTAGCAACGATGGGAATGCACTTTGCTTGTCGCGAGAGGCTAAAGAATTGGTCATCACCGTTTGGCTCGTGTTCGGTCACCGTTGCCACTTGTTGGTATTCGTCGCAAACAAAGATCACCGGCCTCCATGGCTTGGCTGGGTCCGCAGCCATGCGCGCGATCCGATTGAGCATCGCTCGCTGAAAATCCATCTTCAGCATCACCGCGATCGCCCGCGCCAAGCCCGGATTCTCGCCGGCGGGAAAATCGAGTGCGATGATCTTGCCTTGTTCGAGCAAATCTCGTATCGGCGGCAGCGGACGTTTGCCGCGCAAGGGGGCGGCATTCGGCGCATAGAGTTCCGCCGGCGGGCAGAAGAGCCGCTTGACAGCCGGATTGTCGTCAAATAGCGAGAGAAAAACGGAAATGCCTTCGACCACGGACGTTTGCAGCTTTTTGTCGATGTTGGCCCAATCGTCGTAGTACCAACGCTTGACCGCTTCCAGTTGTTCTTTGCGATCTTCGTCTACGCTTGAACGCGACTCGTGCTCGACACTCGGTTCGATTCCAAGCTTTTTACAGATCTCCTTCGCAGCCGACGAATCGGTTGATCGGTAGCGGCGTCCAGTATGATCTGCTTCAAATCCAGCTGCGGTGAGCTCTTGTGCATGAGATTCAAAGACTTCGCGCGACACCATTAGAAATGATTTCCCAAGGATGTTTTCCTCGGCCTGGCGAATCTTTCTTTCCAGCACCTTTGTCGAGATAGCACATTCGTAGACGTCAAAGAGCGTGACGTAACCAAAACCAATCTTGTGAAGGATGATCGTGAATTTGACGAGGTTGGTATACGCCTGCTGCCAAAAGGGCTCTTTCCCTTTGCCGAACAGGCTGTTCAACAGGTTAGCGATGCCGACGGCCATCGAATAGCCATCCAATTCGTTTTGCAGCGGGTTGTAAGCCCATTCGGAGGTCAAGCTAATCGAGACGTAGTCAGATTCGCGGCCGTGGTCTCTGAGGATGGTGCGCACCTTGCCGCAGAAGTCGCCTTTGACTTCCAGAATGATGCCGCCCAGGCGTTGGTCAGCACTTCCTGCTTTGTAGCCGAGTAGCTGCTCGGTGATGGGGTACATGGCAGCTGCTGTTTTTCCAGAGCCTGTTGCGCCGATAATAATCGTGCCGGTAAACAAGCCACGCGCGGGAATGGTCAGCCAATAGGGGTCTTCAGCCGGGACCGGTTTCCGAGGATTGTGGACTTCGCCGACGACAATGTAGAGCTCGTTTCGGTTGGAAACGGATGGATATGGCGGCAACCGTTGCGGCTTTACAGTTCGCCCCGGCCTCAGCGTGAAAATGTAGAGCGCAGACAGCAGGAACGAGTAGCCAATGAAAGGCGTCGTGAACAGCATGATGTGATAGCAGGCCTTCAGCCCGGCATACGTCCACGGATCCCGAAGAGCGATCAAGCGAAGGAAGTACTCGTTCCAGGTCAAAGGAGCCACTCCGTTTGTCATCGGCCACGGCAGCTTGAAATAGAGCAGTGTCCCCGTCAGCATCGCGAGCAAGACAGCCAAAAAGTTCTTTGAGTTGAGGATGCGTTGGATCATGCCACCCTCGCTGCAGCCTTGGTGGACTGCGTGGGTACTACACTTACTTCAGGCTTCGCTGAAGCGGTTGAACTGTTTTGAGCGAGCCATTTGGCGAATTCTTTGTCGCGCCGGAATAAGAACCGTAGGGAATGGCCGATCACATACTCGTGGCTTGCGTCTCCGATGAATTTCGCATACTGATCCAGCATCGCCCGTGTTTCCTCGTCCAGACGTGCGGAAACGGGTTTCTTTTCTGGTTTGCGTTCTAGTTTTGGAATAAGAGCCATGTTCTTTCTCCTAGCATCCTTTCTTTCAATTCCGCTATCGCATCTGCCGACAGGTCTTCTTGAGACGGAGCGAAAAGCGGTTTGGCAATACTTGGGCGGTAGCGACCCCGGCGCCGGCAGGCGTTGGGCGGCTGCCAAGCCGCTCAACATGGGGTCGCTACCGCCCGAAAAAAGTTTTTTCGCTCCGCCCGGTTTTTCGCTCCGTCGCTCGCTATCCCGCTGTTTTTCCTTGTACTTGGTATTGTGCGGTCGGGAATTCTGAGGCCAATTCTGAACGGAAATGCGACAGAAGCACTTTTGACGATATTCTGTGAATTCACTGCTTCGTGCTGGAAAAGGCGGTGCCGCGATGCAACGTTTTGAAAGGAATGGCTTTCTAGCTTCACGGCGTGGAAACCTCCGCGGATGACTGTGTGGAAAGCTTCGCCGATGGACCGCTCACCTGCGGTTCTCGAGGAATCTCAGTAGCTTTCCGCAAGGGCGGTCCAAATACCTTGAGGGAAGCGCCGCAAATGAGCGCTCGAAAACCGGCCTTCTTCCGTCCCCGAGGCGCCACTTCCCTGCCCTCTACCTCTTCTTCTTGGACTGCCCCTTGCACCCATCGCTCATAAAGAGCATCGACGCTCTTCCGGGCATAGCTATCCCGTCCCGCTTTCAGGCGAATGACATCGCTGCTCGCCACGCGTTCGTGTCTGTCCCATGCTCTTCGCAAACGAAAGTACTCAAGCAGGCTGATCGAATCCGGCTGGGGATTGCTGCGAGAGACGCAGTCCTCGAAGGCTTTCTGGGCAGCGTGGAAGAGGCGAGCTGTCGGTGCGAGATAAATGAATTCGAATGCCGGAAGTGCATCGAAGAGGTCGGCATAGGACCGCAGATGCGTGTCAAAGCCGTCGAGCACTACCGCCCCAGCATCAATATAGGTAAACGTCGGCTTTGTGCCGTTGAGGAACAATGGGAACCGATCCACAAAATACCGTGGTGTCACATCGGCTGATTTCCTCGCTCGATAGAGCTTCACGGGCAAGATGCCACGGTTGATGCCGCATTGTTTTTCGAAGAAGTCGAGTTTCTGCTCCTCCGTCCCGAGGTACCGGTAAACCGGATTCGCAAGCACAAAATCGAGAGTAACCAGGCGCGTCTTCACGTATCCGAGCTCATGTCTCCTGCGTGTCCGGAGGTTTTCCCGGCCAATGGCCTGATATAGCTTCCGGGCGAATACGTGATAGACCCGCTCCCCGGAGCGGTACCGGTTAAACGAGGCGTGCCGACAACGCAAAAGTTTCTCGACGAAGGCATACGAAACCGAACCCGACGTGGTCGGTAAAAATGCTCTGAACTGTCGCACCGTGAAATATCCGGAATGCGTTGCGACGAGAAAGAGGAACTCGCTCTCGCGATCGGAGTAACCAAGCAGGCGCAAGCCTTCGCGGTCGAAGCCGGTCAGATTCATATCGCCAGCACTTCGCGGGCAAAGCCCGTATCGCGAAGGGCACGCCGAATGCGGCCGGAATCGCCGGCTCTCGCGTAGATACTGAAACCGGCCGCCGCCTTACCGCGAATTCCCTCGTCCCGATAGTTCCGGGAGAGGAGTTCGAGGTTTTCTCGCTCAATCCTTCCTTCATGGGTTTGATACTCAATTTGAATGTCCGGCAGATGGATGCGCCCTCCATCGACGGACAGTCCGTGCTCATCGGCAAGGGCAGCGAGCCATCGGCCACGTATGTCCTTCGGCAAATCGCGGGCGGCCGCGTTGGCCCCGTTGATAGACTCCTTGAATTCGAAATCGAGACGCACGCGGAGTGGCTTTCCACCCTTCCGCCGGATTGCTTCGACCGCCTTGCGGTAGACCTTATAAAGGTCGGCGTCATGGTGAAGCTCCTTGGGCTTCACCATGCCCTGGTACAGACGTTGTTCTCGACGAAGACCACTCGCCCGACGAGTCACTTCGACACCGCTGGCTGTTAGCGTGACCAGCCGGCGGGCTGGCTTGTGGGGACGATAGAGGTCCTTTTGCTCGATGAGCCCTTGCTTCCGAAGATTCTTTAAGTCGCTTCGCATCCGCGCTTCGTTGCCTGAGTAAACGAAGCGGGCGAGATCCCGGACATCGACGACGCGGAGGCGGCCGATATCCGCCATGGCGTCTACTTCTGACGAGCGAAGTGAATAGCTTTGGTCTCGAATTTCGTACTTAGAACGACGCTGAGTGGTCCTCTGGTATGGCTGCGCGATGGTCCGGCCATCGCGCTCCACCGCCTTCTGGGAAATGTCCGTTCCGCTTCCACGGGGGCCCACAGAAACCCCCTGGTCAACGTCTTCCTGCCGGTGTTCGGGCGACGCGGGCGCTGTTGAAGGAGATGGTTCTCGTTCGGGGTCGGAGAAGTCCCAGCGGCCCATGGCTAATTCCCTTCCTTCAAAAACGGGGGAAGGCCGCCCGGGCCTTCCATCTGTAACTGATTGTCGAGGTGCGAGAGCTTTCTGCCGGTGTCTTTGAGGAGGATCTTCCGGTTGATGGCGAGCGTCGCCGCGAAGAGATTGACGCCCAGAACGCCCAGGAAAATCGCGATGTTGGCAGCACAATGAGCAAACAACACGTGCTTGTAGATCGCCAGAAAGGTCAGTCGACGTAATAGCATGACCACCGCCAGCACCAGGGCGACGGTTGTGACGAAGAAAGAGTTGCGCATCATTTCAGAAAGGCCTCGTCTTCGCGGAAGTAACTGATGGTCAAGCCCAAGGGGTTGGTCAAAATCTCGGAGTTCGGAACCTGGTCGCGGAAAGAAAACACAAAGCTGGCGGTGTACAGCCGTCGCTTGCTGACCGAATGATCCGCGGCCGAGTACTCGATGGCGAAAAAATCCACAGTCGCTTTGTAGGGCGCTTTCTCCATCGGTTCGACGATCACTTGCTGCACGTCGATATCGGTCTCCGGAGCCAGGTTGTTGCTTAAAAAGCTTTTGATGAGGTTGCTCCGCTTGAATTGCTCAATGGTGTCGTCAGCGAGCTTGCCATCGAGGAAATACATGGCCTGGCTGAAGTCATCGTTGATCGTGGAGCGATTCCGGCGATAGAAGAGCTGACAGAACCGGGTTAAGAAGTACTTGGTTTCCTTGTACTGGGGTTTGTAGGCCAAGCTGTCGTAGGCCACGGCCTGGGCCCGCCCGATTTCGTCGATGCGGATCACCAGCGGCTTCAAGCTTGCCAGGGTACGAGCCGTTTTCAGGTTCAAGACTACGAGCCCCAGGATGACGAAGGACAGTATGGTCACCGCGATTTTGAGATAGCCGCTGGTGACGATGGCGGAGGCGTACTGCTCCATATAGAACTGCCTAGCTTCGTTGAATGTCTGGTCTTTCATGCAGCAGCTCCCAAGGCAGCGGCAACGCGCTCGAAAATGGCGACTGCGGAGCCGCCGGAGGTGCCGCTAAAGATGTGGCTCGTAAGCATCGGAACCTTGACAATCGCGTAGATTGCGGCGAGGTACATCACCATGAGAACGGGCGAGATGCGAATCAAGTCGGTCGAGGACATGACTCCGGTGATTTGCGCGTGGATGATGCCGTAGGTGAACTGGCTCACGACATAGAGGACACCCGCCGCAACGACCTGGTAAAAGGCGTATTGAATGAACGCCTTGAGCCATCCCCAGAACAGCCAATCGAGCTGCGGGACGACAAAAAAAGGAATGAAGACCGGCCCGAGAAGAATGCATACAGCGGTGGCCACGACGCCGAAGGCGACCACAATGAGCGCCAGCGCTTCGGTGACAACGGCGGCGAGCCAGAGCAGCGCATATAAGAAGGTAGCGATGGGCTGGGTGATTCCCGGCGCCGCCAAGTTGCTGAGCACGTAGCTGGTATCGTCGGCGATCCGCTGCGCATTGGACTGTCCGATTTGGCTCGAAAGGGTGGCCGCCTCGTCGGTGATCAGATGGTGAAAGTCGCGGCCGAAGCCGGGGATTGGGGTGTCGTAGTAGTTCACCATGGCGAACCCGAAGCTGATCATCAGAATGAGCGTGACGAAGTTGCCGAAATGGAAGCTGCCGCGGTGTTCGCTCGCTCCCAGTGCTGCCTTAATGCCGTACCAAACAACGAGAATTGTGGCGAAGGCCCGGAACAGGTTCTGCCCCATGGCATCGAAGATTCCAAGATTTTGTTGCACGAGGGTGTTGACCGCCTGCAAGACCGAGTCAAAGAAGTTCATGGTTTCTCCGTGTTCTCCGTTCCGGGCCTTAGTGCTTAGGGCAGCCGATAGTTACTGAGACTTTGGCTGAGGTTGTTGTTGAACGAGGCTAGGCTCTGCGTGGCCTGCTGCTGCACTTGCATGGCGAAATTGATGTTCGCCGAATCGGCATCCCGCTGCTGTTTGGCTTGCAACACTCGCTGTTCGAGTTCCGCAACACGTAGATTGTTGGCGTCCTGCAACGTGCGTAAGGTGAGGACACCGGTAGCGTTGATTTTGTTGAGAACGCTGACTTCGCTGTTCAGCCCAGCTTCCCCGGAGAATGAGTCCTGCTCCAAGTTGGAGATCTGCTGCTGTGCGGATTGAGCATTGGCACGGATGTTTCCAACCGTCGTCAGTGCGGAGATGTTGGCGCCGTCGGTGAGCTGGAGCGACGCGGCGACCGAACGCAGGTGCAACGCGTCGTTCGGATTTATGGCGCTCAGAACGGTCTGGTTGTAGGCGAGGAATGGAACGATCGCGTCTCGATAAGCAGGGCTAACGGTTGCCGGATTCCCGCCATTCGCGGCCGCGACCCAGCGAGTCGTATTCCCATATAGATCGCCGGAGGTAAACGCCCGCCACTGAGAGAAAACGGCCTTATACCGTGCGGGCATGTTGTGGATGTATTGCGCCATCTGGAGAGCAAGATTGAGTTGCGCCGTGACTTTGGAAACCGATTTCTGCAGCTCAATCAAGTGCTTCTGCAGTTGCTCGTAGCGCAACAGCGCGTTTTGGTAGTTTGTCGGATCGTAGACGACGCCACTGCCAAGTTGGGCCTCGGACGCCACAGGGACCAAAACCAACGCTACCAATAAGAGAATCACTGCCGATTGCTTAAACGCTTTTTTCATGGACATCTCCTTTATTCCGTTCGATCAACTGTCAACTTCTGGGGACACCTTTAGCGTCTGGTTGAGAGGCTCGCGCGGTCCTCGTCCTGGTGCTTTGGGGCACCGCTTACGGTGAGCCTTACAGATCGGGTTGCGTGGTGTGCTGCGCGTAGTCCGGCAGTAAGAGGTCACCGGCCAAGGAGATCTTTACCCGGCTGCCTTCGCGAATCGTGACCGTTGGCAGAATGTTTAAAAAATGCTCCAGAATGTCTGATCCTGAAGTTGCCAGACTCGCTCCGAAGCCTTCTCGTACACGATCAAAAGGTGAGTTGGTCAACGCGTTGCCTGTTCCAGCTTGGGAGACGCCACCCAAAATTCCCACCGCCAGCGATGCTCCGAAAATTTGTAGGTAATGGTTGTTGACTTGATCGCGGAGTGCGGTCTCGCCGGCTTGATTCAGGCCTTTGAATTGGTCGAGAGACACCGAATAGCCATCCGGCATCACTAGCCGGTGGAAGAAAACGGCGAGGCGCTGCTGGCCAATCGAGTCCACCTTTTTTGCTTCTCCGAGCACCTTCGTCCCGGCAGGTATCAAGACATGCTGCCGGTCATGCGAATACAAGTCCGTACTCACTAAGCAAGCTACAGGGCCAGCGAAGCTACCGTTTAGGCGATTCAACAAGACAGTTTCGAGGAGCGTACCCTCAATCAACAGATATTTCTTCCCCGACGCGGCGTCCAAGAGGTCGGAGCGCACTGGCTCACGACGGGCGCTTGTCGGCGGGTTTGCGTTGGCAGCGGATGCCGCGGCTCCTTCACTTCTCGACTCCGGGGCCGGAATTAGGACGGAAACTTGCGCGGTGGGCGTTTGAGGCCCCTGATCCGCTGTCACGGGACTTTGAAGAGTCGAGGACTCGTGCGACGACGACGCCGATTTCGATCCGAGAACCTGCTCTGCGTCGGCCCCATTGCGAGACGTAAAGGCGACGTTCGGAGCGAAGAGCGACAGGTACTGACGTTTCTTCCTGTCTTCTTTGAGCGGATCGTTTGGATAGCCTGCGCCGTTCGCAGCTGCATCGCCGATCGGTGCCCCTGGTTCCGGTGTGGAAGCTTCAGCGGGCAACGGGACGTGCGCCGCAGACACGTCGCCGACGAGTCCCAAAGCCTCCAGTCGTGCAAGGCTCGATGGAGAGATCGGCTGGCGCGTCGCCGCTTGGTCCTGTTGGATCGTGTGTCTGAAATCTTCGACTGCCGCAGGATTCGGGGGCTGCGCCGAACTGCCGCTGGCGCCGCTCTGAGCCGGACCGGGCGATTTCGGGCGCTTGCCGCCGCTCGTCAGCCACATGATCAGCACCATGACCACGGCTACACCGAGAATTACCAGCTGCTGAGTGTTTTTCGGCAACAGGCCGGCTGCCTGGGGTGCTCGATCCTGGACGGTAGCCCGTACCTGGCTTTCGCTCCTCGGCGAAACGTTGTCGTTGGTCATGGACGTGGTCCTTGGGATGTTCCGCTGGCTGTGGTGCGGTAAAAACTCAGCTTCTTTTTTCCCAAGACTAGATAGCCATGCTCCACGATGGTGGGAATGACATAGACGCCGTTCACCAGGTCGAAATTCACCAGGTCCGGTTTGCCATCCTTGATTTCATAGAACGTGGGCTTTTCCTGTGCCGAGCACTTAATGTAGGTAAACTTGTCGTCGTGATAGATGGCGGTGACTCCGAAGGATGTGCGTGCCTCTCTTTCGCTATAGCTATAGTCGAATGCAAGCTTGGCGGCATACTCCTGGCGGTATTCGTCAATCGCTTTCTGTGCTTGCGCTTTGGCGGCGGCGACGGCATCGGTCGATTCAGCCTTCACCGCATCGGCAGCCGTTTTGTAAGCCTGGACATCGGACGCGCGCGCGAGCGGAGGCAAAACGGTAATGCTGCTTATGGTGGACTCCTCTTTGCGTTCCACAAAGATCTTCAGGTCGGGTTCGGCCTTCGGATCGTTGCTGATCTCACTCAACAGGAACGAATAGACGTGTCCCGCAGAGGTGATGAGATTCAAATTGCTGCGGATTCCTTGCTGCGCCGGGTGCAGATAGCAGAGATTGTGCGAGCCGTTGATAATCCAGAATTCTCGGTCGCCGGTCGTGGCGTCCAGAATTTCCTCGTTCGCCGGCAACACGATCAAGGTCGAAAACCGCACCTTGGCATGAACGGAAATAATCTCCGTCTCTGCGTACCGGACGGTCCGAGCACTGCCATCGGCGCGGCTGACCCACCGTGGCCATAAGACGAAACTACCCAAGCACAACAAAACAAAGACACTTCGACCGACACTTCTCATTGGTTCCTCCTCAGAATGAAACTGAAAATCGATTGGCGCAGGCGGCGCGGAGATTCTCAATCCGTGCTGCTCGCCAGCACTTCCAAGCCCCGCTCGAAGCCGTGCTCAGCAAAGGCTTCGGCCCGTTTTCGGTTGTCAAAAGGATCGTTGGTATACAGCCAGTAGCTTTTCGGATCGACCTGGAGATTCACGACGTTCGCGCTTTCATGGTTCTTGATCAGGAACTGGCGCTTCGGAACGAGGGAACCAATCAAATCGATTTCCCGCTCGTTCAAATGAAACTGCTCGCGATAGAGCTCCCGATCCATGTCCGGATTGGCGAGAAAGATTTTGGTCGCGCAGGTTTCGACGATGACGTCGAGAATGCTGGACTTGCGCAGCTCGTCGAGCGATTGCGTGGACAGAATCATCGCGGCATTGCGCTTGCGCCAGGTTTTGAGGGCTTCCACGATGTAAGTCTTGATGCGCTCATTTCGAAAGAACGTCCAGGCTTCATCGACAAAAAAGGTTTTGAATGTGTCCGTAATCTCTGGATTGGTAATGATTTGGTTGGCGCGGTGAAGTACGTAAAACAACAACGGCTCAAGCAACGCTGGATACTGTTCGAGGCCCTGGAAGTCAAAGCACTGGAATTTCGAGAATGTGAGCGTATCTTCTGCATTGTCGAGAAGAAATCCGAATTGGCCATCGGCGGTCCATTTCTGTAGCTTTAGTGAAAGACTGCGCGGCAGGGTGTTAGCGAGCACGCCCAGTTTGCGCATTTCCGGTTCCACGCTATACAGGTTTTCGATTTGCTCATACAGCTCGCGCTCTTCGTTAACGGACAGCTTGGCATCGCCACCGTTCTCGGCAAGGACTTGGACAAACAAACTCAGGAAGTCGAGATTCGCCTTCGTCTTGGGCAGGCAGAACGGATTGATTTTGAAGGACGGTCCGTTCGAGCCAACTTTCACGTAGGTACCATCAAACAGGCGGGTGAGATGTTCGAAGCTCCCGCCGAGGTCGAAAATGAAGGTGTATGGATCGTATTTCTGGAGATTGGTGAGCAGGAAGTTGAGCGTGAAGGACTTTCCTGACCCGGTTCGTCCCAGCAACAAGGTATGAGCCGTATCCTTCGAGTGCAGGTTCAGGAAGTATGGCGTCCGGTGGTTCGTTTCGAGAACTGCCAGATATTCCCGTCTAAGGTGCGTGTTGACCGTCTTCCCGGAATCGAGTTTGAACAGAAACGAAAGATCCGCATAGTTGGTGTTCAGAATCAGCATGGAGCGAAGATTGAAGGCGTGATTCCCGGGAACCGTGGCCAAATAGGCGTGGAAGAGGTTGAACTTCTCCTCGTAGAGCTGCGCGTCATGCATAGCGAATACTTTGTAGAAATCGGCGTAGGCCGCCTCGACAGCCGAAAGCTGCTCGTCATAGACGACCACCGTTAGGGAATACTCCCCGAAATAGTTGCCGGCGATTTCGATCTGTTTGAGTGCGTCGCCTAAATCGCGGATCTGTGCTTCTTTGGAGTCGTCGACAAGAACGTCTTCGCGCTGTTGCGGCTGGTCCGACGAACTCAGATGACTTGCCAGGGACCGCTTGGTGTTGTGAAAGTGCCGCCGGCGGGAGTGAATGAGGCTACGGCTTTTGGCCGGGTCTTGTTTGCGCCATTCCGTGCAGATGAAATAGTTTGCTGGGATTTCGAGGAGCCGTCCGAAGATCATTGGGAAAGTCTGAGCCGAAGGCTCTTTCAGTGTGAGGGCTTTGACGTAGTGATCATCGACCCGCAGGAAGCCCCGGTGGCATTCAATGTGAGATTCCGAAAGGTAGTAGTCGAGAAAAGTGTCATGGGTGAGCCGCGCATTTTCGATTTTCAGCGGCGAGAAGTTCAGGAGTCGTTTCAAGACGCGGAAGGCTTCATTCTTTTTCAGGATCTGGACTTCCACAAAATCCCTGGTCTGCGCCATGAAGTTGCGGGTTTTGGCGCGCAGCACCGCCAGCGAGTGTTCGAGATGGGTATCCAGGAGCGTTGTTTGCGCTCCGGCAGAAAAAAGGTCGCGGATTTCGCGCACCGCGGTCCGCGGGTCGTTTCTGAATTGCTTGAGCGCGTTTAAGAGCGAAGCGTGGTAGCGGAACCCCTCGTACAGCGCGACATAGACGATGTCGTAGGAGCAGAGCGATGCTGCTTTCTCTCTGAGAAACGCAATCCGGTTTTGGATCGCCGCATTCACCACGGGGTTGGAATAGCTCTGGTGCGGAATACTTGCCCCGTTCCGTTTGAAGAGATACTGATACACGCGGCACCGCTCGTCGAAGACCCGCATGGCTGCGGTGAAACGACGGGTTAGGTTGGACAGCGCCGCATCGTCAAGGCACTCGTAGTCGACGCCCGCTACGCTCAGAACCAGACCCACCTCCCCGCTCTTGGTAAGAAACGCCTCGTCATCGACAAATCCAAACAAATTCACTTGTGAGCAAAGGGCGGCACTATCGCGATCCCGTCTTGCAATCTGTGACAACCTAAACACGGCCAGTTCTCCTTAGGCGGAAGGGTTCGAATTTCATCGGGTCATAGTGGGAGCGTAGCTTGGTAGAGTTCAGCAGGAAGCGAAGAACCTGCGGGTCGGTGCGCGTGGCCCAACGGGCCAAAAGGAACAGCGCGAAGAACATCGCGAACGCGCCGGCCAAGCTATCGAACAGGTTGAAAACGCAGGCGGCGGTCATCAGAGCGAGAAAAAACAGTTTCCGTTCGGCTCCGAGAATCGTGAGCGGGCGATTGAGCGATCGAAAAACGGGGTTGGTCGGCATCATGACTGTCTTTCCCCTGCTAGATCCCGAACAGCCAGCTGAGAAAATTGACCGCCAACACCGCCATTCCGACTCCGAAAACAATGCCGGCGAAGGTGCGTTTGCCGCCGCCTTCACCAAAGGCGAACGTCAAGCCACCCACCACGATCGCCACCAGCGCGAGGCCTTTGGCAATGGTGCCGGTGAATGCTTGCTGGAGCACATTCACCGCGTTCTCCCAAGGAGAACTTCCCTGCCCCAAGACATCGGTGGCGCACGCTAAGGCCGCACCAATTGCGACGGCCACTCTCTGTCCTGCCCTGCGTAGTCTCTTGAGGTCCCATGACCCATCTAGCGGCATCTTTTGGCCTCTCTTCTGTCTGGCTCGTGATTCCCGGCAACGCGAGCGACAATAGGCGCGAAGCGCAAGACCGTCCAATACTTCTTTGCTAAGCGGCAATAGCGGTGGGCTATGACGCGAACTCAGTGCTCAGAGGCTCTGCAAACAAGAAGGGGCCTCGGCGAGTACGCCGAGGCCCGAAAAAATATTAGGCAACTACGCCGCCGCTTTCTGCTCCGACACAAATTCAATCGCGTCCAGAATTCGGCATGCGGTCATGCGGACATGTTCTAGGCTTGCGAGAATGAGTTGTGCATCTCCTCCGTACAGGCCGATGTAGTCGCTGCTGCTGGTGCCGACTTCGAGTCCTATCGCGGTACAGACCACGTGTGCGACGGACTCTGCTTCGGTCTCACGAATGCGCTTGTCGGTCTCAGGCCGACGGCTGCCGAAGTGCAGGTCGGAGTGGGCGATTTCGTGGACCAGCGTTGCAAAGGCCTCCGCCGGGCTCAGGTCCGGGCGCAAAGTGATTCGTCCTTGCTCGGCAATTCCGAGCGCCGGAGCAATCTCGCGGGAATAGCACAATTCAATTCCGTTACTGCGCACAAATTGTTCGAGGCGGGGCAGGAATGCGCCGGGATCGCCTTTCGTCCCCCCGATTTCCGGCAGTGGTTGACCGGAGGTTTGCTGTTCGTCCCAGACATAAACTGCCCGGAAACCCGATAAGGCGCGAGCTTCGCTGTTGTCCTCAGAGTCGGTCTCAGACACTTGCTTGGTTTGCTTGCGAAACATGGGCGCTAGAATCATGATGCCTTTTTCTCCCCCCTTAACTTGCCGCCCGAAGGATTGCCAGGTGTGGTAACCCGCTACTCGCCGAGCTGTGGGGCAGGCTCGCAAGATCAGAAGCACATTTAGGAAAGAATAGGTTCGAAAGCGAGCCATGGCGGCAAGATATTGCGTTAGGGCTTCACTTCGTCCCGCGTTCAAGGCGCTTATCAACTGCTTGAAAGCTTCGTTTGTGATTTTCTTGATATTTTCTGACTTCATTGTTTTGTCCTTTCGGTATTTCTGAAGGTTGGCTCCTTCAGCCAGCCACAGGAGCCAACTGAAGGAAGTGGTCCGAAAGGACGGAGGTGTGCATGCGGGCCGCAGCGGATGGCGACGAACCTGACCGAGTGATTTTCTCTGGCAGGGGCGTGCGCTAGCGTAGGCCGTAGAATCGTTTCGACCTACTCTGTCCTAGAAGAGTTTGAGTTGTCGCGGATCCATTGCCTGGTCTCCCATTCCGAGCGACCCAAAAGATTGCTTACGTTTGTGGTCAACCGTCTTTCGGATCAAATGGACGAGCGGTTCTATATGTAGTGGCAAGCTTTGGCGGCGATAAGCCAGCGCGGTTTCCTGCACCAAGGCCTTTTCCCGAAATGTCCGGAACACGAGGCCCGGGCGGAGAATCGACTCCACAGAAGGCCGGATTAGCGCTGCTCCCAAGCCTTCCGCCACCATAAACAGGGCTTCGGCCTCGGTCGCCACTTGTTGGACAGCGTCCGGTCTCAATCCTTCTTTTTTAAGTAGGCGGAAGAGCTGATCGAAATACAGCGGGTGCAACCGGCGCGCGAAGCAAATGATCGGCAGTCCGTTTAACTCGCGTGCTTTCAATTGGGTTTTCGCACCGAGCTGATGCGCAGCCCGGAGTGCTACCGTTAAAGGCTCCGACAGAAGACGCTTAATTGTGAGCGCTTCGTGCCGAAATGGAAGCGTGACCAGTCCCAGGTGAATCGTGCCGTCGCTTAGCGCGTCCAACTGATCGGGAGTTTGCGCGCTGACAAAGTTCACGCGCAGTGTTTGGTCGAATGTTCGTGCCACCTCTCGCGCGATACTTAGCAGCTGAAGATTTATATTTGGTGAGTAACCGATTTTCACTTCTTTTTGAGCGGAAGGTCGGAAGGCTCTTGCCGCGCGAACCGCCTCGTCCGCATACGCCAGCGACCTGCGGGCTTGTTCCACAAAGGCTTGGCCGGCATCCGTCAACACGACTCGTCGGTGGTGCCTCGCAAACAGCAATACGCCGAGCCGCGTCTCGAGTTCTTGGACGCCTCGACTGAGGGATGGCTGTGCAACGCGTTCACGAAAGGCGGCCCGACTGAAATGGGACTCTTCGGCGACAGCGATAACGTATCGTAGGAGCCGCAGCTCCACGTCTGCGTGCATCGGACCTCACGACAATGTAGTCATTGCGCAGCGGGGGACACTTCTCGCCAAGCAAGAGGGAAGCCCTCTAGAAAACATATCCTGCGAAGCAAGGTCAAATTATTTTCTGCTCATTCATGCGCCGGTCAGCGAGAGGCTCAGTTTGCTGTGACAACGAACACAATTTGTGAAGGTGGCCGCATGCATGGAAGTGCTGGCGCAGGGGGAAGCGCGCGTGTGCTTCATCTGCTTCGATCGCTAAACCCCTGCACCTGACCCGCACTGTCAGAACCGTAAGCGCCGCTGCCTCCAGGAATGCCCAGCCCTTGCTGGTGGGTGTTTTTCTCGTCCAGGAAAATGGGCCGGACGCGGCGATGTTTTGTCACGGTTCAAATCAGCGGGATATCGCGGGAATGCATACTGCGCTTCCCTGGCACGACGATTCGCAGTTTCTCCAAATTGGAGAAACTGCGGTCGCATGGAATCTCAAGAGCCCTGCTGAAACTCAGCTGCTTCGCAGTGGGGACGCTGCTCGCAAAACAAAAGAGGTACGTTCCTATAAAAAACGTAGAATGGCGAAAGATCAAGTTAATTTCTTCTAAGGCGGGTTTACACATGTGGAGAATTCGGTGAAAGTTCTTCTTCGAGGCTGAGCCACGGCATTGCTAGTCACCGAACGGATGTGTCAGGCCTGCAGATAGAAAGGTTCGTGACGGTGGACGCAATATGTTGTTGTTGCTGGGAGCCGCTTGAGGATTCACAACGCACTGTGTATTTTTCCCCGGTGAAGAGCAGCGTGCTCGCCGGGAACGGCCCAACCGCAGGAAAACAATCTGCGATTCGGAGACCCAAATTCGGGAAGCCTAAGGCCTGTCTACCCGGTTCCCCTTATTGGATTTTTACTTAAATGGATCGATTCTAACTTTGACGCTGCGTCTCGCATTGAGTGGCCCTCTCTCCCAACACTCAATCCCCAGTCTGGTTTAGAAGATTCTTGTGCCGCACACCAATGTTTTGAGGGTGGTAGCGACGGCAAGGATGGGGGCTACCATGAAAACCGCGACCCCAGATTCGACCAAGAAGTCTCGACGGGCTTTGAGCGTTCGAGAAAAACAGGTCGTAGTCCTTTTGGTCGAGGGCAAGACCAACAAAGAAATCGCCGGCGCTTTAGGCTTGAGCATCAGAACTGTTGAACTCTATCGAGTCAGGGTCTATCGAAAACTGGAAGCCAAGGGTGTGAGCGATGTCGTTCGCTACGCAGTTCGCCACGGCATGATTGAACCCTGATAGCACCCGCAATTTTGAGGGCGCAAGCACAGTCCCGCGTCGCGACAGCGTAGTCCGGTGCCTGTAGAGAACTGCCTCGCGCCCTAAGTCATCACGCTACGCTGAAAACCTCATTCTGTCGGTGATCTTGCTCACACTTGGTTGCGTGAAGTTATTTCCTGCCGTGAGCCTGTGCCTACCTTCCCGTGAATCGAGAGTTTCATTTTTCTTTCGTTTATTCACGATTTCCGAATGGCTTTCCATCAAGCTATCTCGACTTCTGAGCTTCTTTGGCCGTCTTCCATCTTCCACTCGCAATCACCAAGTCCCGACTTTCAATCGAACCAAAAGCCAAGCGGTCTCCAGTAAACTAGGAGCAACTCTGGCCAGAAATTCTTGGCAGATTCGCCTATCAAGCGTCGTGAGTCGCTTCTCGATGGCCGAGATCAGTGCGATGCGGCCTGATGCCCAAACGAAGCGGACCAATCCACCGTTGCTCAGAACACGTCGGGTTGGGCAAGCTGCGCGAGTTGGGTCGGTCTCGCCATAAGTCTTGGTCACTCAGATCGGAAAACCTCATCAGTATCTCTACCTACGTAATAAAACGAGTTGTTTATAGTCACTGTATGGCGTTACAAGCTCATTACGTGGCAGCGACAATCTAGCAACAAAAATCTCAGACGCGAAGGAACAGGAGGAAACGATGGGGACCTTTCTGGTTTGTTCGAATGCTTCATGCCGTTTGTTGCTTGACGATAGCACGTCGGAAGGCAGTGTCAGCACCCTCAGATCGTGCCCAGAATGCGGTGCTGGGTGGTCAGACCACTGTCCGAATTGCTCTACGTCCCTGAAAATCGGATTCGAAGATGGCCAGCCCCCTCGATGCGTGTCCTGTAATGAAACCATAAAGCCGCTGTCAATCGAGATAAGTTCGAGATCGGGTGCTTACAGTGGAACGGAAAAGGCGCAAGCGTACGCCGCAGACTGAACGACTCAGACACCTAGATCAGCTTAACGGTATGCCGCACTAGATCGTGCAACGCGAATCGTTCGCTGTCGTCGGCTTTCAAGCCGTGGGATTCGATGCAATGTTGACGAAATTCCGCATGGAAACGGTCGAGTTCCTTTTGGTCTGGCTGTTTGAGTGAAATCCTCCATTTGCATCTGGGCACACCGCATCGGATGGTGTGCGCATTCGCAACTTCGGGCATAACTTTCCCTCCCCGACTTTGAGCAGCGGTTCCGAGAGGAGAGCGACAATTTGTGAAATGGACTCGTGGCGGATCCGATCAGCTCATCTCTTATCCGCTGCTACATACGATCTCTTATAACCATAGATGTATTATATCCTACCATTATGACTTTATTCATGTCTACGAACAGATATAACTGCGGGCCTATCGGAATGCGGGTCATATTTCGCAGCAGGGTACACACGCTCAGTTTGCTGGTGAATTGCATGGCGCCACTCGTATGGCAGGAAGCTTTCCGCCAATCTCAACAATTGCTAGTCCCGCCAAAACTAGCACCAGCACCGCTTACCAGGAGCCAGCCACTGCTTTGGTATATCCTGCCCGAGTAACGAGAGGTGCTCCGGAAACGCCGACACTTAATTGGAAAAATATCGGAGATCACGCCGACCAAAAGAGACCGTCTCGCCGCATGTGGGACACTTCATCTTTTCTTGTTGTAGTACTTCGGGCGTTTTAGGCTGGAGGAATTCCGCTAGAGTGTCCGGCACCTCAGAGTGGATTATTGTCGAACCGCACTGGCTGCAATTGATACCCCATTTGGCCATCACAACCTCCAAAGGATTTCGCGTGACGAGGCCGCTCCGGATTAGTGCTCTTGTGCCGCGGCTTTCGCCAGAGCCTTTTTGCATTTGAGAAGAGTCTCGTAGCCGCTGCCTTCGGTGTTCAGAAATTCGACTTCCAGCAAATCAGTCGCTTGCTCAAGTGCGGTAACCAACTCATCCATTGTATTTTGGACTGATTGAAGCTTGTTAGATTCGGCCATCCGGGGCCCCTCCCTAGGGCCGATTTGCCGATGCAAATACCGTCGGTATGTTTTGCCAACCGACGTGTCAACGGGTTTTCCTAGTCTGGAACCTTAGTCCAAGAGGTTGCTGGTAGAGTGGTCAATATTGACCAGCCGGAATTTTTTCTCCGTTCCTCATCATTGTTGAAAATACCGAACCCGGCTTGGTATAAAAGCTAACAACAGCTCGATGGAGATGGATTTGTGGGCAAGAGAAAACCCGCAGCAGGACCAAAGTTTGATCTTGGCCAGTATCTGGCAGCGTCTGGCCTAAGGAAAAGGGCCGCAAGCTATCGCAAGGGGCAGGCCATCTTCTCGCAGGGTGATGCAGCCAAATCGGTCTTTTACGTACAGTCGGGCACGGTGAAAATTACGGTTGCCTCCCGCTCTGGAAAAGAAGCGGTGATCGCCCTCCTGGGGCCGGGCGACTTCCTTGGAGAAGGTTGTGTAGCCGGCCAGCCGCTGCGAATGGCAACCGCAATTGCCATGGGCCCTGCATCACTACTGGAGATCGAGAAAGTAGAGATGCTCCGCGTCCTTCACGAAGAACATGACTTCTCCGACCGGTTTGTTGCACACATGCTCAAACGTAACTTGCGGATCGAAGAAGACTTGGCGGACCACCTGTTCAATTCCAGCGAGAAACGTTTAGCTCGCACACTCTTACTGATCGCGCGATACGGGACTGCGGAAAAGCCTCAGAAAATCGTGCCTCGAGTCTCGCAGCAGACTCTTGCGGAGATGGTCGGTACGACCCGCAGCAGAGTCAGCTTCTTCATGAACAAGTTCCGCAAACTCGGATTTGTCAGGTACAACGGCGGATTGCAGATCAACGATTCTTTGCTGCGCGTTATCCTCCGGGATTGAGTTGCTAGCCCAGAGAGCCTAGCTAACAAAACAAACATCAATTTGGGGCTCGATTCACGAGATCGGTTCGTTCGTTTGGCGGTGCTTGGAAGCCTTGCGCGGAACGCAGACGCAACCTGGATGCTTTTTGGCGAGTAGCATGCAACGTAGAATTTGGGTCTGGCAGGAGGTCAAACTTGCTAACTGCTTCGCGTCCGGCGCAATGGGTCGGCGCAATCGCCACCAGCGTGGCGGTAGTGATTGAGCTTTTCAAGGATGAATTTCTTCGACGATACCGACGCCCAAAACTTTCCGTTCGATTAAAGTCAGAGCCTCAGGACTGTTTGCTCGTGCCCCACGCGACTGTCTACGAGACCAACATCGAGACAAACGAGCGACGAATCCGATGGTCAGGCGCATCCATTGGATTCGGCTGTGGGTGGAAAATGGCGGCATTGGTCGGGCGGAGCAAGTCCAGGTGTTCGCCGCCAGATTATTCAGGAGGGAGCAAAACGGCAGATTTGGTCCAGTCGCAGAATTTGAGGCGATGAACTTGCGATGGTCGAACAGCAGAGACCCCGACAACCCGGAGATTTTCGCACAAGGTCTTTCTCGGTACTTTGGAAAGCATTGTGACCTCTGCTCGATATCGGACCCGGCTAATCCTACTGACCATCGAGGCTACCCAGACCAGTGCGTCGGCACTCTCCAACTGGAGGTGGTTCCAGGGGTGGCGATAGAAACCGTCTGCCGCCTGGAGACTACGTGGTTGCGATCTGTGTGGGCGCTGCCAACGCCGCTCCCGTGACAGTGCATGTGCAGATCAACATCAGGGGGCCGTGGTCGCCCGACCAGGAAACGATGTTCCGTGAGCGATTAGGAATACAAGTTCTTTCTACTTTACCTCCCGATGTAACGCGAGGGAGCAGCGGCCTTTTAAGCCATTCCGGGGATCGCGTCACGAGCTGCCGCGAAACGTCAACTCTCGCCGCTGCAGTTGAATACGACACTTTCAGCCTGTCTGGCCGTACCTCAAACATTCGGGGGTAGACGACCCAGGTGCAATTGAAAGATCTCACTCAAACGAGCAGACCAACGCGAATTTAACCGCTTTCAGGGGCAATTGTGCAATCATTGCTTCGAGTGCCACGGTTTGCAAGCCGACGACGGCGAGCGATTCGCGTTGCATGGACTAGTGCCCATACCGTGAAGCTGGTCTGAAGAAAGCATGTGTTCAAGTTTTGATATGTCTTCTTGTCGCGGGTGGGAAGCCACAATTATTAGGCAGACGGCTACTGGAGCCACCATGCCCAAGCCGACATTCCAAGACAAACGACGGAAGCACGAGCATTTCATGGCTGTCATCACCTACTTAGATGGGAGGTTCTTTGGAAGAGCGTACACCAGCCAGAAGAAAGCGGAGCAATTTGCCAAGCGCCAACAGAAGTCACCGGCGGTGAAAACGACGAGAGTGAAAAAGATCGGCTGATTATCGGCTCGACTCAGCAAGCAGAACTATCAACACCGACGCCAAAGCCACACAGAAAACGAATCAATGAGCAGAGTAGACCGGCTGATGTCTACGTTGTGTGCGCGCGAACGAGGCTGCCCTCGACGAGCACGTGCGAGCCTTTCTTGATGGTCGTCGCGACGTATTCGGCAAGCCGCGGACGGAATACGCAAACGCGGTGCCACTCGGTCTTCGACGCCCATTCGTCGTCAGTGTTCTTCCACGACCGCTGCGTGGCGACGGAAAGAACGGTGAACTTCGAACCGTTGTTGTTCCGCGCTTGACGCTGTTCCGGGTCTGCACCGACGAAGCCGATGATCGTCACTGAGGTAAGACATGAATGTTTCTCCTTTTTCTTGCCCCATTTTCCTGGGGCACCCGATACGCGAGAGGCCGCTGCTCCCAAAGCGAGTGGGTGCTTTATGGGAGGGACCTGTGCCGTTTGGGAAGAACCGTCTATAACCGTGTTGGCGCTGTCAAGACATAGTTCTGCCCTCGCGAGCCGGAGCGGTGTCAAGGGCGGGCCGGCGTTTTTTGCCGGACCGTTTATCGAAGACCCTTGACGCCGCGGAGGCTCGCCCACACTTGCGTTTCGACGAGGCGATTCGCCTCGTCATGAACAGAAATCCTTCGCGCGTCCGACCAAGGCACATTCGCTGTTGGATCCTGCGGTGGATTTTTTGGTGTTCCACCAACCATCTATTCGGTCTCGCTCTTTCCGACCATGATCTTCTATTCGAACTCTCCCATTCGCGTGGGAGAGGCAGGGCGCCCACTCAAGAAAGCGGCGGATTTAAGCCGCCAGGTTCCTCCCCGGGCTACCCTGCGTGCTCACCCGCTGCGCTACCGCGTCAGGACTGCGCAGCATCCAGTACAACCGCACGGCTAGCTTCCTGGCCACGGCGATTTTCGCAATCTTCGATCCGCGGCGTACTTTCAAACGGACGTAAAGCCGATGCAGTTGTGAGTCGTAGCGCGCAGCTGTTTGTGCAGCTTCAACCAACAGCCAACGCGCAAGTTTGTTGCCTTGCTTGCTGATCGAGCCTAGTCGCTGATTTCCGCCGGAAGAGTACTCCCGTGGATTCAGTCCGAGATAGCTGACGACTTGCTTGCTTCGAGTGAAACGTTCGACCGGGCCAAGCGTCAGTGCAAATCCCAGAGCGGTGATCGGTCCCACTCCGGCGTGCGTCATTAACCGAACGACGTGAGGTCGGCGCTCCGCTTCAGCTTTAATCTCCTGGCTCAATGTCAGAATGCGGCTTTCGAGTGAGTCGAGAAGGCTGGTCAGATCGTGCCGGCGCACCGCGGCCCAACGGTCTAAGGGCAGCGCGTTAAGCTGTTGGCGTCCTTCCTCATTCCACAGCTTCCTTTTTCGGTCCAAGCCGTGGCTCCTGGCGATCGCGCTCAACTGGTTGCGGAGTGCCGTCCGCATCCGCACCAATCTGTTCCGGTGAAGAAGCAGTTGTCGGACATCACGCTCCTCAAGAGACGGGACCCATACTCGCGGAAAGCGGCCTTCCACGAGTAGGCGCAACAAATGGGACGCATCACGAGCGTCAGTTTTCTGCTGTCTTACGACCGCTGCACGAATCTCTGAAGCGTTGCCAATCCACAATTCGTGCCCTAAATCCACCAAAAGCTTTTCGAACCATCGGGCACCAACACTGGCTTCCATCCCTACTCGGACTGGGCTCGACAGCGACTCGTAAAACTTCTGCGTTTCACCCCCTTGATGTTCGAGACGACGTTCAACCAGCTCTCCCGTCTCGGTGTTTATTGCTGCAATCTGTTGAAATCGTGCGTGCATGTCACAACCGATGATCCACATCTTTGGCTCCTTTTCCGAGAGCCTTGGTCGGATGAGCGACTCAAAGCTTACTCGGCTCTGGAAGCCAACACGGTTATGACATCAGGAAAGCAGAACCCGCGAAGCTGCCGGGCGCAGGAATTGGCCCGAAGCAGTGCCCAGGAAAATGCGTGCAGGAAAAGGTAGCGCGCACCACAATCAGTTGTAACCGTGATGAGGAGCAGACCCGTGCCAGGTTCACCGATTTGACTGCATCTACTGCTCTTAACTTATTAGGATGTTACAATCGTTTTTACATTTGTAATACTAGTATTACTAAATAGAAGCTAGGCGGCCGTCTTAAGGTATCAGGAAATCCACCTAGTCTTTGGACAAAAGGGGAACATTCAATGTTCGGGCAGCCGATTCGCGGAGGCTCCCAAATTCACTTCGCCAATCTAGCAGGGTCCTTCAATTGCTCATCGGCGTTGATGGCTCTATGACGGCCTGGTTGTCGCTACGGCCCTGAGTCTGTTGTTGGCGCAGTCTGGTGCTCGACTCAGGTGAACCGGCGACGCCAATGAAACGATCGATACGCGGTGAAGAGTTTGAGCGATTCCGAAAAGCAACCTACAATTCGTTTCTCATCGAGGTCATATTCCCAGGACACAGTGCGGTACCCCACGTCAGCCTGAACTGCAATTATTCTTGGACCGTTAGCTCTACATATATTAGCGTCTTGACATACTTCTTACCGCTTGCTATATGCTTCTACTGAAGGGCATCCTCCTCATCCCGTACTAGCCTCCTTGAGGGAAAGCCAGATGGATGACTCCAGCGGATGCCCTTCGCGCGATATCTTCGTTTCTAATCGCTTACCTCCCTGCCCACAAGCTCGGAAACTACGTAGTGGAATATACGTAGTTCCAAGTCGATCTGTGGCAGGTGTCGGGTTCGCTCAGGGCAAAGATGTCTGCTACTCTGCCCGCCGCGATGTATAGGGTGCTGAAAGATCGCTGTTCGTTGTCAATCCAATCGAAATCGCATAGCGGACTAGTTCTGCGAGGGAACGGAAGCCAAACTTTTTCATTATGTTGGCACGGTGCACTTCGGCAGTTCGCACGCTGATGGCCAGTGCTGCCGCAATTTCTTTGTTGGCGCGTCCTTCCGCCAGCATCTGGAGTACTTCCCGCTCCCGCAACGTGGCCCGGATCTTCGGAGGTACGGGACGCTTTCCTTCTCCGCCACCGTGCAGAAATTCCCGCAAGACAATGTCCGAAGCTTTCGAAGTGAGTACGGTCTTGCTGCCCGCAATTTCTCTCAGCGCAGACACTAGACTCTCGGCCAGATCGGATTTCAACACAAAACCGTGTGCGCCCGTTTCCAGGGCGCGACGTAGCATCTCTCCGGACTCATGGAGGGTAAGAATAAGAATCTTGGCCGCTGGGACGGCTTGCCGGATGTGCTGGGCTGCTACCAATCCACTCAGACGCGGCATGTCTATATCCATAATGACTACATGTGGTTTCAGCTTCTTGGCTTTGGCGACTGCCTCAACTCCATCGCACGCCTCGCCAACAACCCGCCATGTCCGTTTTGCTTGTAGCAGCCCGCGAATCCCGCGGCGAACCAATTCGTGATCATCCGCCAGAAGAATACGCAGCCGCTGTACGCTTTTGGTCTGCTTCTTGTTCATTGATCGGTACCGCCGCCCAGACGTTTGTAGCGCCCGCGCGTGATTTGATTTCGAGCCATCCGCCGACTTGCTTCAGGCGTTCCTGCATACTGGCCATTCCCACGCCCATGGGCACTGCGTATTGGCCACTTCCATTTTTTGGCAGTCCACATCCCTGATCGCGCACTTCGAGTATTACTCGTCCCGGTTGCTTGGTCAGCACGATCTCCGCTCTGGCACTTCCCGAATGACGCTGGACGTTCGCCAGACTCTCTTGCATGACTCGAAATAGTGCCAATTCCTTTTCGCGCTCCAATCGCCCGAAATCTTCCGCGATCTGCAGGCGCACTTCGATCCCTGTCCGTTTTACAAAGCCGTCGCGAAAATCCCGTATCGCATCTGCCAGTCCGGCGTGCTCCAGCATCGGCGGGTACAGCACGTAAGAGAGCGTGCGCACCTCGCGAAGGCAGTTCTTCGCGAGCGCGAGTGCCTCCGCTATCAGCTTTCGCGAGCTCCGATTCGCCGAAGGTATCTGCAACCGGAGTTGACCCAGCGTCGCCGCCAGCGCAACCAGCCCTTGGCCCGTGGTGTCGTGCAGGTCTCGGGCGATATTGCGCCGTTCTTGATCTTGCAATCTCATCAGTTGCCCGGAGAGCTGCCGCCGTTCCTCTTCCGCCTTCCTGCGCTCACTGATGTCCATCGCCGTCCCTACGAACTCCAAGAGTTTTCCGCGTCCGTCGAACACGGGGCGCGACACGCATTGCACGTGTTTGACCAGTCCGTTAGACAACATGAGCCGATAATCCCCTTGACTTGCGCACTGTTCCCGCACGATCCGATCCCTATTCTGTTCAAAAATCTGGCGGTCCGCGGGGTGCAGGCAGCGAAGGACGAGCTCCAGGCTGGGTCTTGCTGCCCCCCCTTCTAGTTCGAAAATCCGATACATCTCCCGCGACCAGAACATCTCTCCCGTCGCCGGAGTCCACGACCAACTGCCCGTGCGACTAATTCTTTGCCCCTCGGCCAGAAACGCTTCGCTGCGTATTAGCTTTTCATGTGCCTGTTTGCGCTCAGTGATGTCCTCACTTACGGTCAACAAGCACTCTTCACCCTCAATCCGCAGCAACTCCGCGGAAAAGAGCTGGTACCGAATTTCTCCAGTCTTGGTGCGCGTGAGTACTTCGCGACTTTTGATTCGCCCGTCTTTCTTGACCTCTCGGACGATCGCTGCCCGATGTCGCGGATTGGGCCACAAACCCAGTTCCACCGTGCTGTGTCCAATCAATTCTTCACGAGAATACCCGCTCGCTTGTTCAAATGTTTCGTTAACATCTAACAAGCGTCCTTCTTCGAGGGTGGCGATGGCCATTCCCACTGGGCTAGAGCGAAATGCCTTGGCGAATTTTTCTTCCGAGCGCCGCAGCGCCGCCTCAGCCCGTTTTTGCTCCGTCACATCATGGGCGATACCTCGCACAACGGCCGCGCCGATACCATCCTTGCGTAGCGAGTTGTTGTACTCCCACAGCCGCACTTCGCCGTGCTTGGTCAACACCGGCAATACTCCGCACGCAACTCCATCTCGCTGAACGCGCTCCAAGTACTCGTCGCAGTGCACCCTCGCTTCCTTGGTCACCAGATCACGCAACGGTTTGTTCAAAACCTCTTCCGGAGCGTAGCCCAGGAGCCGCAGTGGCTTTTCGTTGGCTGACAATAGCAGCCCTTGCGTATCATGGGTGCAGATCAGATCGCTCGAATGCTCCACTAAGTCTCGATAGCGATCTTCACTCTCCCGCAGTGCCGTTTCCGCCCGCCGGCGCTCCGTGATGTCTTCCGCGCTACCCACTAGGCCAACGATTTTGCCCTCCGAATTGCGTACTGGAAAGCCTCGGCACAACACTGAGGATGCCGTGCCGTCCGGACGTACGACTAGGCATTCGAGCCCCCCGATCGCTTGTCCTCTTTTCAATCCTTCCAGCGCTACGAGCAGACGCGGACGGTCTTCGGCGTGCACACCCGCTACAAAAGAAAGCGGACTCTCGTACAAACTTTCCACGCTGCATCCCCAAATTTTTTCGTAGGCACGGTTGACGAAAAGGAACTGGCTCAGGTCCGCGTTCGCCAGCGCCAGCACAACAGGCAAGTTGTCAGCGATTTGCTGAAAGTGTGCGCTGCCCGGCCATTGATTGCCAGCCATGGTTCAGGTCCAACGGGCTTGGGCTGCACGCTTCCGGCCCCGATTCACAAAGAAGGCACGCTGGAGTTTCATTCCAAGAACTCCCCGCATTTCACGCAAAGGGACATGGACGCCTTCGCAGGAATGAAATGATCAGACTCCCTAACCGGAAACTGGTTTATATAATTGAGTAATACGATCGTCAAGAAGTTTTATTGGCCAATAGATTGCCTCGTTGTAATAATCACTTCCCGACCATGGACCAAGACAAACAGACGGCAGTTCTCATCACCGGCAACAAAAACTTTGCGGGGCGATTCCTTACTTGGTTCACCGTTACCTCGCCCCAAACTAAGGCTACGGGCTAAGACAGTTACCGACCGACGCGTTCGCGGTGATCTAAATTCGGCATTACACAGGACAGGAATTGCTGACGCTCAAACGAAATGGGGCCGCACTTCGAAGTAGAACCGCTCCTGCAACTTGACGAACACTGCCGGGATCAGCTTCCACAAGGCGGGCGTGTTCGGCTGGCTGGCATTAGCTTTCCGGCGTCCCATCATCTGACAATACGCCCTGGTTAAAATACATCCGTACAGGCCTACAAAAAGAACCGTCAGAGGCCACGGCGTGCCAGACGAGGCCGCCTCGGGATGCGGATGCTTGTCACCCGTGAGGGAGGAGGCCGTTGTTGACGGCAAAGAGAACCAGCTCCGCTGCCGAATGAACGTCCAACTGATTCATTATTCGTCCCCGGTGTGTTTCAACCGTGTTTACACTTATGTTCAACACGTTCGCGATTTCTTTGTTTGTCTTGCCTTGCGCGAGTAGCTCAAAGACCTCTCGTTCCCGTGCCGTCAGATTCGCAAAGCGCGGATGCGGACTCCGAGGAATCGACCCGGATGCCCCCAGTTCACCCTTCTGATTTTCTTGATTTGCGAGCAGCATTCGTTCTGCTCGCATTGTCAGCTCCTGAAGCGAATCACCCGCCGAAAAATCGGCCCATCCGGTAGCAACGGGAATTTGGTACTTCGCCCCGATGTCAAGAGTCATTTCATTTAAGCGACCCAGTACGACGCCAACGGCGCTTGTCTTACACTCGGGAAGAACCAGGAGGAACTCGCCCCGCTCCAGCCTTACTGGAATGTCACAGCGTCTCAGTTTCTGCTGGACACGCTCGGCAAACATCCGAATGAAGCCATCCACGGAAGCACGCCCCATCCGCTGGTCGACAGCATGCAAGCCAACAAGTGTGGTCCGGACGATAATCAAAGGACGAGGCCTGCGGGTCGCACGGGCGATCTCCTCCAAGAGCCTCTGTTCCCCGAGCTGTCTACTGTAGAAGCCGGTAACGCTATCTTTGCCCCCAAATCTGCCGAGTTCTTCGGCCAATGCATTGATCGATTTCTGATGGAGGTACAGCTGGTAGATGATAAAAACACCGAATAGAAGCCTAAACCCATTGATGATGCGATTGGCGCTGAGTCTGTGGGCTTCGGACTGCCATTCTGCTACGGCTAAGTGTGGAACTCCGAAGGATGCGATATCTATGGCCAGGAGCAGGAGCAAGAGCAGGCCTGCCAGCCACAACCACGACTGCCGATTGACAACCCGCCGGATCGCCGCTCCGAGCATTCCCGATTCGCTTGAATTCAAATACAGCGCACTCCTAGTGCCTGCTTCCATCGTTTCCCCCGTTCACTAACTCCGATGAAACAGACCAGGCGGCTCTTTCCAGGCCACCCGTTATAGTTTGTTTAGCGCGGAAAACTAGGAGCGATAAATTCCAGGATGAGTGCGGATGCGACTAAAAAGCAGAACACCATGGCAACTAGCAGCGATGACCTGCTGCAATTGACGGCCGGGCGGCTGTGTGGCATGCAGACCTCCTTTTGTGGAAACCTTCCGAAGCGGGCTGGCCTCGGGCCGTCGCAACTGCGCCACCATTGATTACCCTCAAGAGAGGCTGACGGCTCGAAGCCCCCGCGTTGGGCACTTATATAGCTCAGTAACGTCCATCATGCAAGAACTTTTTTTAATCGTATGGTTAGCTTTACATAGTGATATCCACAATGAATATCGCGAGGAAGGGGCGGGGCCGCCTACGATGACTACTCTACGGCGACTTCGCTAGCTAAAATCGCTGTACGGCGAACGCCGTGGGCAATCGGCCGGATTGACAGCTAAATGCGGCTACTTTACGAGAGACGCATGACCACCCTCTCAGTCGTAACCGCGGATAGCGACTCGCCGGATCTTCGAAATTGTTCACTGTCGAACGAAGTAACCGCCCTTGAACAGATACGTCGGATGCGAGGCGGTTCGCAGTCCCACCTGATGCGATGCAGCGATCAGGCCTACTACGTCGTAAAGTTCCAGAATAACCCGCAGCATCGGCGGATCCTCATCAACGAATTTCTGGGTACCAAGCTGGCAGAGCGGTTGGGGCTCCCGGCAGCGTCGACTGCCATTGTAAATGTGTCCGAACAGCTGATTCAGCTGACTGATGAGTTGATGATGCAATATTCTCGAGAGAAGGTGCAGTGTCAGCCCGGGTTACATTTTGGGTCGCGCTATCCAGGGGATCCACGGCGCGTCGCCGCGTTTGATTTTTTACCTGATCCTGAACTCTGTAGAGTAACCAATCTCGACGATTTCGCGGGGATGCTCGTATTCGACAAATGGACGTGCAACACCGATGGCCGGCAGACGGTGTTTGTTCAGGACCGTAGCATGTCCCGTGGCGGCTTGCGCCAGAGCGCGCTTCGCCCGTACCGCACGGTCATGATTGATCAGGGATTCTGCTTCAACGCCGGAGAATGGGATTTCCCGGACGCACCGCTGCGCGGTTTGTATGCCCGCAGCCGAGCCTATACAGGCGTGACTGGGATGGATTCCTTCGGGCCTTGGCTTGAGCGACTGGAACAGTTCACGGACCTCGCACTCGCCGAGATTGTAGGCCAAATGCCGATTGAATGGTATGAAGCGGACAGGAACGCTTTGTCGAAACTGTGTGAAAGACTCTTGGCTCGACGGGCCCGGGTTCCGGACCTAATTCAAGAAGCGAGAAGGTCAAATCGTCAGCCCTTCCCAAATTGGCCTTGGAACGCAGTCTCTACGAGTAACGCGTAGGCAATTCTCACTTTTCGGAGGTTGGAATGTGCGAAAAACGTGTACATCGAAGCGCGTCGATAGGATGTCTCGGAGAGGAGGAAGGAAGCTATGTGGCCTCGGGCCGCCGGTACATCGAAGCGTCTGAGGATAAGCGCCGGCGGAAACCTCACAGTCGAAGGTGTCATCAGGAATCGGGCGGCGATTCGCCTCAGGCAACGCGGCCTGGGAGTTTGCTTATGAATCTGCAGGATGGTCCGGCCAAATTCTGTAGGCGGCTATGGATCCAGGCTGCCCGCCAGAATCTTGACCTTACTGCTGAACATCTGATAGCCCGTGAACTGCCCTCGGCACCAGTGGACTTTTCCGTGCAGAATCGCTTGCGAAACTATCGTGACTGGGATCGAAGTTAGCATCTTAGCACCCTGCGTCAACCAGCCGTACGTGACGACAGATTCATAGCCCTCCCAACGCCCGACCAAATCAAAATGATCGGAAATCCGAAGGATGTTGAAATCCTGGTCGGTCCACACCTCGCCATAGCAAGAGAAGCTGGAGGTTTTGCTGTGCGAGAAGAAAACGAAATCCATCGTGGACTTGAAAACGCAAAGGTTGTCTTCCGAATCGGCACGCCACTGGAAAACCTTGACCGTCTCACCGCCGACTGACTTGTCCTCGGCCTGGTGAATCTTTAAGTCGAGCTGCGTACCCACCAACTGGGGCAGTAATGACCATTCGCGGCCCGGGGCCATGACGTTGTTAAGGGTAGGAAGCGGTACCTCGTCATAAAGCTTTTTTCCATCCGGATACTCGCGAAAGCGCTGATTGCCGTCGATCATTCGCACTTCATATCGAGCCTCACGTTGAGGAACATTGTTCTCGATGCCCCAGGTGAAGCTCTGAACCGCAACGAAATTGTAGATATTGTCGGCAAGCGCTTGAGCCTTTTTGCGTAGTGCCGTCACGTCGGGCGGATCCAATGGGCGCCTGCCGTTGACGGGCGGAAAAATATAGGGAGGATAAAGGTCCGCTGAGAGAGGCGAGACTTGCACATCTTCCGGAAATAGCTGCGCGTGTAAATAGGGCTGGGCCTTGGCGAGGAAATCCGCCAACGTCTGGGCCTTGACGGCGAGCGCGATGTGTTCGTCCTCGGTACCAATCGCGTTAAAGATACCGACGATTTTCCCGGCTTTCACCACGATTCCGCCGCTCGTGCCAGCATGGAGTCCTAAGTCGTCGATTCTGAGTACCAGCCTAGAATCGGACGTCTCCCGGACAAATGTCGCGGGGAAGGCGACGAGCTCACGTTTGGGCCCGCGGTTCTTTGGAAAACCATAGATGACCACTTGGTCGCCAGCCTGCAACTCCATCAGGCTGTATGGCAAACCTTGATGTCCTCCAATCGGCTCCCGCAATTCATAGATTGCAAGATCTCGGCCGATATTGTACTTCCGCGGTTTCACCAAACGGGACGCAGCATCATTCTGCGTTGCATCTTCATCATTCGGACCGGTGGCAAGATAGGTGGCTAGCACCTGCTTCCCTTTTATCTTGCGGGGATGGGCCTCCACCGCCACGTGATAGTTGGTCCCCACAAATCGGCAAGCCATATCTAGACAAAACCCGGTCCCATAGAGAATCTTCGAGCCAACGCCGTAGAATTTCAATTCCGAGAGAGCGAGGACGGTCCTACTCACTTCTGGCAATTCAGCAGATGAGGTGCTGTCGCCGTGGGCCCTGGTCACCACTCCCAGTCCGAAGCAGAGAGCAATGAACGGAAAGGTCATGTACCAACGCACCAGCTTCCTCCTTCACCCGTAGCGAACACTAGTGAAGGGAAAGCACTGGAACTTCCATTAATTGAGCGGTATACAAAGGACTTAGAAGGAGCGACAGTCCGCGTCTGACCAAACTGGCAGAGCCGAGTTCCGGTTCGGGAACTTCACACCAAATTGCGCGGGGACAACATCAGGTCATTCTCGTGTGGCCGGACAATGTCCATCCTGAGGATCATTCGTCCGTGCTAAAAAGGTGATCTCGTCGGTGTTCACTAGGTCTAACAACGGGGCGGCTTCAAAATGTGAGCCTTGCGCCCGGAGCATCAGCAGTTCCCGCCCGACGTGATGCCGGACATACGCCACGGCGAATATGTCGCCGGACAACTCCTGTCGAGAGTACGGTTGCTCCGGATGTAGAGGCCAGTGCAACAAATAAGGGATGGGTTGCCCGAAATGCCGGTTTATGAACAGAGCTTCGGCACCCGAGAAGTCGCGGTTGCTTTCAATCGGAGTCACCGTGCCTGAGGGGGCGATTGCACTAATCCGTCCGAGTTGACGGCTAATGATAATGAGCTGACCAGCAAATTGTCCGTACTGTTGACCCAGAGGGACGATGTCGGTCGCCTTTGTTGGGCTCCCTAGGTCTGCAATTTTTGTGGTTGCACCCCGACGATCCACCTCGTAGATGTCTCCATAGTCCGTGCCAACCAGTAGTCCGTAGCCAAAGGTTCCGACCGTGTCGAAGAGGAGCGAACGAACAATCCCCTCTACTTTTGCAACCACGTGGAGTGGCTTTGGCGTGTCGCTTGCGGGCACATGCAGAATGAGGTTGCCAGCCCCGAAATAGACGTCCCCACAAGGGAATCCGGCAAACCCACGCGAACTGTCAGCAGGATGCTCGGCCAGAACCATTGCCGAGTCGCGAGGTACAACAACCTCCCGACCAAAGAAGGACCTTCTGGGTTGTAAACGCAGCGGCAATAGGTTGTTCCAAAAAGCCAAAGCATCTTGGTCGCTGCCAAACGCTATCCTTTCGCTTTCCCACGAGCCTTGGTTCTGGACGACGAAAGCTTCAATAGCTGCGGGGTCGCCGTCCTGAACTTTCACGTGCGGAAACCCGACAATATCGCCGCTCTGGGCATGCGTCGCCGTGACATTCCCCAAACAGTATGTGCCACAGACCATAGTCGCAATCATGGCCGCACGTAAATTGGGCAGCATCGAGAACTCCTTCGCTTGCATTAAACCGCTCTAATTTCAGAGGAACCCCAAGCATCCCTGCACCCACAAACCGACTAAAGACAAAACAAGACTTATTCGGCGAACCGCGGTTCCCCGGTCCGTAATGGCACCTTTGCTGTTTCTCGCCGGGAACTATGGGACTAAATCAGGCGACGTAGTGACTCAAACGATGGGCGATATAAGTTGGCGCGTTTATTGCAATGCCTTCTTCGGAAGAGGCAACCATGAAGGTGCTGGTTTGTTTGCTAGTGTGGTTTGCCGTCATGCCCATCGGCGTGGATGCTCAAACTGCACCGCCCGCACAGCAAGCACAAAAGACTTCGGATGAACAAGCAAAACCCAGCACGAAAGCGAATCACAAGGAACGCATGCCCATTTATACCGCGCACCGCTTCCCTTTGGTCCCGGTGTGGCTGGATATTCGCGCTGGCATCGGCTACTCGTACACGAACTTGGAAATGCCGTCCGCAGGCCGAGTCAACCTGTCCGGTGCCGAGGTGCCTTTGATAGCGGATGTGGCGCCAAGTTTCGGTATCACCGCTGAGGCGTCCTATGTTGCATCCAATGTCTTCAACAGTTCAGCGCATGCCGATGTGTTGAGCTACCTGATCGGACCCACGCTCTACCTACTGGAGACGCGCCGGCTTCGGTTTTACGCCCAGGGCTTGGTTGGCGGGGCTAGAGTCGCAGGGCCCATCACCGTCGCAGGGCCCAGTTATTTTGTGAATCGACTTTCGTGGGCCGCCGGCGGCGGAGCCGAGTACCGGCTCTCCCACGGTCTCCTGTGGCGCAGCGGCATGCTCTACCAGAAAACCAACTTCTTTGGTTCAAGCCTTGGGATTGAACCGCAGAACGACTTCCGATTTGTTTCGAGCATAGTTTTTCTGCTTCGGGAGCATCCGCACCACTAACCGCTCCAACTGGCTCGCAGTCATTCAAAGGAACTTCCATATGAAGACGCTGTGCGTGTGTCTACTTCTATGTGCTGCGTGTCGAGCCAATGCCCAGTGTCTCGCGCCGGATGACGAACGGTCCGCACCAATCCCCGGAGCGGCGCTGAACAGTCTGATTGACAATCCCCGACCGAAACCGCTGGAACGCACGAATAAGCGCATCTTCTTTATCAGCACAGCTGCGTTAGCGCTCAGCAAATCGTGGGATGCCGAAACTACCCTGACGGCTCTGAGGCGCGGCGCCCACGAAGTCGACGTTCAGTGGGCTGTCGGGAGTCGTCCCAGCGCCACAACTCTGTCGCTACTTGACGCATCGGTTTACGTAGCAACGGTAACGAGTTTCTTTTTTACGGAGCGTTCGCATAATCGTTGGATCCGTTGGACAGGACGAACTGTGATGGGGCTCTCTATCGGCGGAGCGACAGGATCTGGATTTAGAAATAACCAATACTGCCGTCCGGCAACTGTTTGTGTAGGTTCGAGGGCAGGCCCTTGAGACCGGAGCCCTTTGGCCTTCAGCGACTCAGTTACTGCCGAAGAGCCCCTCGTCATTTGCATATATCGAATTTCTGAAAGGGATTGCCTGAATTCGCATGAACATGCAGCCTATCCCAGCCCCTGGTTCCTGAAAGTTCGAAGACGTTATCCCAAACGAGAAGGTGGGGTAGAGTGTACTTCCTTGTTTCGCCTTCTATGGTAGGCTGTGCTGGCGTTGTTTTTTTTTCAACACTTACGGTCGATTGGGAGCCCCCTTCCTAAGCGACTGTCCGCACGCAGGACGCTTTTCCCTCCTCAACGATTACGGGTTCTTCGAAAAATGGGAGGGCTAACCATGACACGTTCATTGGCTTTCGGATACCGCACTTTGCTATTCGCTAGCGCGCTAATGGCATCCGCTGCGAGACCAGTCTATGCGCAGGCATCATCGTTGACCGTTCCCAGCAGTTCCCGCATCGTCGAACAAGTCGATGATGCGAAATTGGTGTCCTTGAAAGGGTCTGTACATAAGTCGGCCAGGATGGGCCAGGACCAAGGTTTGGCAAGCGATTCCCTGCAGATCACGCGAGCCTTGCTGCTGCTACAACGGAGCCCCCAACAGGAAGCGAGTCTCAGACAACTGCTCGATGAGCAACAAAACAAAACGAGCGGGCGATATCATCAGTGGCTTGATCCACAGCAATTTGGTTTGGAGTTTGGACCAGCCGACGCCGACATTCAAACGATCACCAGATGGCTCGCGTCGCATGGGTTTCAGAACGTGGGGCAGATTCCGGCCGAACGGTAATTGAGTTTTCCGGCACCGTCGGGCAGGTGCAGCAGGCGTTCCACACCGAGATCCACAAGGTGGTCGTCAACGGAAAGCTCCACTTCGCGAATCTAACGGATCTTCGAATCCCCGTAGCATTCGCGCCCGTCATTTCGGGCGCAATCGGTCTTCATGACTTCTGGCCAAAGTCTCTGTTGCATCGAGCAAGCCAGTTTCATCAGCACCGAGCAACCGTTCTGGGCCAAGCGCCTTTTGTCACCTTCTCTGCGGGTTGCGGTCCGAACGGGAGCGATCCCTGCTATGCAGTAGCGCCTGCTGATTTCGCAACGATTTATAACGTCCCACCTACCATCGGCGGAAATCCTGCCGGCCAAGGCGTGACCATCGCCATCGTGCAAGATTCAAACGTCAACGTCTCTGATATTCAACAATTTCGGCAACTATTTAACTTGCCTGGAAATTCTACCGATTCTAACGTCATTCTGAATGGTCCCGATCCCGGCGTGCAGGGCCCCAACTCCGCGTCTGGTGACGAAACGGAAGCCGACCTCGATGTCGAATGGTCTGGCGCTGTAGCCCCGGCTGCCACCATCGACTTGGTCGTCTCGCAGAATCCTCAAACGCTGGGAGCCGCAGGAATCGATCTTTCCGCGCTCTACATCATCAATAATAATCTTGCTCCCATTATTAGCGAGAGCTTCGGAGTCTGCGAAACGGGTACCGGCGTTAACGCCTTCTATAGCGCTCTCTGGGAACAAGCAGCCGCACAGGGTATCACCGTCGCTGTGTCCGCGGGCGACAACGGCTCGGATGTCTGCGACCAGCTCACGGCCAACCCGAACGATTTTGCCACCACCGGATTATCCATCAGCGGCTTGGCCGCGACTCCCTTCAACGTCGCCTTGGGCGGGACGGATTTCCAAAACGGTGCGCCGCCTTCCAGCTTTTGGGCCATGCCTGGGACCAGCACCGGCTCGGCCAAGTCCTACATCCCAGAATCTACATGGAACAACTCGTGCGCGGCCAGCGCTCTGGTCGGAAGTCTGGCGAGTTGCACAGCGACACTCGTAAATCAGGACATTGCGAACGGAGACTTCTTGGAGGTCACTGCGGGAAGTGGCGGTGAATCCGCGATTACGACCAACGCCAAGCCTACGTGGCAAGCAGGCGTCGCTCCTGCGAACGACGTGCGCCGCGATGTTCCCGACATTTCCTTTTTTTCCGCCGTCAACACCAGCAGCAATAGCTTCTATATCGTCTGTGAGGCTGACTCGCCAACGCAGGGCGGCAACGCCTGCAATCTCTCGTCGGGGCAACCAGTAGAGATCACCGCGCTGGGCGGAACCTCCGCAGCAGCGCCAGCTTTCGCCGGGATAATGGCCCTCATCGTCCAGCAGCAAGGAGGGGAGCGTCAGGGCAACGCCAACTATGTGTTGTATTCGCTGTACAAAAGCAACCTAGGCAATGCGACCACCATCTGCCCGTCCAACGTGGCGAGTGTAACCGCCACCGGTTGCATTTTCTACGACGTAGTGACTGGCAACAATTCCGTCGCCTGTCAGGGCGGAACCTCGAATTGTAGTAACGACACCGCAGGAGCCAACCAATACGGCATCCTGGTCGATCCCGCCAATCCTTCAACGCCTGCATTCTCGGCGGTAACCGGCTACGATAAAGCCACCGGTCTGGGCTCGGTCAACGTCGCCAATTTGTTGGGCGTTTGGAACTCAGCGAGCTTTTCCGCCGATACCATAACGATTACTTCCTTTCTGACTGGCACGCTCGCCCACGGCGCCAACGCTAATTTCACTGTGAGTGTTACATCCGGCTCCGGCACCCCGAGTGGCTTCGTCTCACTGGAGACCACTGCACCAACCGGAGAGAGCGAAACTATCGGTTCTTTTACTACGGACACCAACAACAGCTTTCAGCTCAGCTCCGGCTCCGTCACCATAAGCACTAACCTCCTGCCCGGCGGCTCTCCTCTGAAAGTCGTCGCGGCGTATTCAGGTGATGGGACCTTTGCTCCTGGTACATCGCCCGCTGTCAGTGTCAACGTCAATCCTGAAGGCAGCGCGACCGCAATCAACCTAGTGACAACGACGGGCACCGCAACAAGCGTGGCCTACGGCTCGAATTATATTTTACGAGTCGATGTCATCGGCACCGGAACTGGAGGCGGCAATCCCTGCTCGCAATTCGCCGTTCCTTGCCCTACCGGCCAAATCTCTCTGGCCGCCAACGGCAACCCGCTGAACGATTTCTCCAGCGCCACTTCTTCCCTTCCAGCGAATGCGGCACTACTTTTGAATGATCTTGGCTTTCTCGAAGATCAAAACATCCAATTGACTCCGGGTTCTTATGGTCTCGTGGCAGCCTACGCCGGGGACAGCAGCTATAGCCCAAGTAGTTCTCCGGCGCTCAACGTCACGATCAGCAAGGCGACGACCACAATTGCGGTTATTTCGAGTGCTGCGACCATCGCCTCTGGCGAGAGCGTGACGCTCACCGCGACGATAAGTACAACCAGCAACGGAGCAGGCCCGACGGGAACGGTGCAGTTCCATGACGGTTCGACTGCGCTTGGCGCTCCGCAAACGTGCGCACCGGCGGCGGCCACCAGCACAACTCCTGCGACTTGCGTGGCCACGCTCGCGACCACACTTTCCTCGCTCATGCCCCAGCGGATCATCCATCCAACTCCGAGGTCTCTGTGGACACCGCTCTTGCCGGTCGGACTGATTCTCTGCGCGCTTGTATTGCTATTCCTGATCAGCTTGGGATTTTTCACTCGGCGCGTCCACGGCTACGTCTTTGCGTTTCTAACGCTATTCGGCATTCTCATCATCAGTATCGCTGGCTGCGGAGGCAGCGCCACGGGTGGGACCGGAGGCACTGGCGGCAATGCGATGCCGCAAAACCAAACGATCACCGCCACATATGGCGGTGACGGTAACTACGCGAGTTCGACATCGGCAGCAATAACGATCACCGTCAACCAGTAGGTGCGCCAAATCTTTCAAGATCCTGCGCCATGCATATCCAGCCGGCATTCGCTACAATGGCATTAAAGCTTGGCACCAGCGTGCACACTACCCGCTCAACGAATAGTTCTCTCACTTGTTCAGACCTCATCTTCAGAAGCGTGGAACCAAATACACTTCCTTGCGAATTGAGGGAGCAGACCAGCAACTCAAGCCTTTTGGAGAAAGGGCAAATATGACGGTCAGTAAAATCAGAAGGCTGTCGCTATCTTAATACCTTTGGCGTGATGGGAGGCGTATGTAGTCGAGCATGAGGCCTAAGCCTGCTAATGCCGATCGAATGGTACGACTCGGACCGTGAGGCTTTGTGGACGCCTCCTGGCTCGACGGGCCAGGGTCCCTGACCTAATCCAAGAAGCTCGAAGGTCGAATCGTCAGCCCTTCCCGAATTAGCCTCGGAACGTGACGTCGGCGGCCTGAGGCTTACCCTCAGAAAGTGTCTCTGCGTTCCGTTCCTGTTCAAAATCCTAACCGCAAGCCCACTTCGGGACCGCTTGACGGCTTACGGTCTTTGGTGCAGCCGTAAAATCCCTACGCGCAAGGCCTCGCCACTCCTTTATTTGGAGATTCAATTGCAAATGCGATTTACATGGAATGGCTTAAACGCCTCGTTAAACATATTCCGTTATTTGTACGGACTTCTTTTCTGACTCTAGCCCTCAATGCATCGTTGGCCTGTCTGGGGCAGAGCCGATTGGCCAACTCGGACTCTATCCAATTCCCCTTACCAGCAGCGGTGAGCATCACCCCTGCTTCAGCATCGGTTATCGTCTCACAGAGCCAGCAGTTCGAGGTGTCAGTGCGAGGCGAAGTAAGCGACAGAGTTAATTGGATCCTAACGCGATCCGGTCTTCTGTGCGATCCCACCTGCGGGTCGGTCGTCGTAGCTGGAGGGCACGCCACCTACACGGCGCCTCGCTCCGTTCCCCAGCCATCGACGCTGACTCTTGTAGCGACCCTTTTCGCCGGCGGCCCAAGAACAGCAAGCGCCACGATAACTGTCGTAGCTCAGCCGTCAGCTACCATCTCAGTGTCCCTAACACCTGTTGCAACGGTCGTATCCCCGTCTGGCAATCAGCAGTTCCAGGCGACCGTCAGCAACGACTCTCAAAACAGAGGCGTAGGTTGGAGTCTGACCCAATCGGGTGTGTCTTGCAGTCCCGCCTGTGGGTCGATTATTGCCTTCACAGCACAAACAGCGATTTACGCAGCCCCTGCAGTTGTATCCGCTACATTCCCAGTTCTACTTACGGCCACTTCTCTAGCCGATCAAAACCAGTCTGCGTCAGCCGCGATCGCGGTGGCGTCATCTGATAGCTCCACTAGCTCCACGGCACCGGACGTCTCAGTTGATATCGAGAGCTACGGTGCTCGGTCAGCGTCTCAGGCTCCCACGGCAACGGCTGCCTGTGTATCGGGCAGCACGACTGTCCTACTCTCAAACGGCGGCTGGCCGCAGGATTTCAGTCAATTTCAGAATCGCGATTCGGTAAGGATAGATGGCTGTGGCCCGCCAACGACACTGACGCCGCCGACGGCTGTCTCTGTTTCGCCCGGCATGAACGCCGGCGGAACTCCGGCTGTCCCTGGTCTGGCACTCGGCTCAGCCAACTACACTTACGAAGTGATAGCGTGTGATAAGGCCGGCGGGTGCTCGGCAGCTTCGGCTCCAGCTTCTACAATATCCGGAGCGGCAACGTTGGGCCGAGTGACCACGCAGATCGCGCAGATGTCCCTGCTGAATGACGTCATGACGGTTTCAACTAAATCCCCGCACGGATTCGCCCGATATGCGTTGGTTTACATCCAGTATTTCTCTACGCAGACCGCTTCCTTTGAAGGCTGGTACATCATCGATTCGGTGCCGAATGCGACGACCTTCACGTTTTTGACCTCGCTTGACAGCCGCATTGGGGGGACGCCCACCCTAGATACCTCGGGGGGCGTGGCCGTGGCTTTTAACTGTAACGTTGTTTCCTGGAATGCTGTGAACGATGCATGGAAATACTTCATATATGGGCGCGGGCCGAGTGAGACGAAACTAATCGGCGTCGCCGAGCCCGGAATCACCAAATGGCAAGACTACGGTGCCACGATGATGGGTGGGTTTTCTTTCCCTAGTTTCGTGCCCACGAGTCCGCCGAGCCAGCCGACAAATCAGTACCTGATGACCACTATCTCCGACGGGGGCGGAACTAACTCCATTGTGGTTGCAACGCCGGCGGCCAGCACGATGCAAAACGTTGCGGCGCGGATGGGTAGTGACGCCGCCATCCTAGCCGCATTCCGTGCCGCCCAGTATGGCGTCGTCCTGATACCCGAAGGAACGTACCAAGTAGCTGGTTACCTCGATTTAAGTGCTGAGGGCCCGATTAGCGTGATCCAGGTTGGCGCTCTCCAGATTGCTGACACGATGCAGATACCTGGCGGGCTGCACTGGGTAGGCATCGGCGCGAACTCGTTGCCGCAATTTGGCGCGACTGCGACGTCGCAGATCACGGGCCTAGCTGGAAGCTACCCGGTGCTATATCTCGGAGCAAACACCGGAGGTCAGATAGAGTTCGACTATGTTGATATGCAGAGTTCCGCTGCCAATGGCATTCTGTTGTTTTATGCCGATTCCGGAGCTTCTCTCAATTTCAACAATGTACAATTCGTGGCGGGCAGCTCCTATTCCGGCTACATGAATCGGCAGTTGATTTTCCGAACGGGTGGATTCGATTACAATTTTTCGCACTGCCTATTTTCTGCTGACCAAGTGCCGACCGGTGAAATAACAGACATTGGCTACACTTTTTTGCCGTCTGTCCTTTTCGCACCAAATGGTGCGACCCCAACAGGGAATTTTCAGATCCAGGACTCCTGGTTTGTAGGCAAAAGCGCTGTGGAAGTAAACGCGAGCACTGCCGCTGGTGGCGCCCCTTACAACGAATTCGACCGTCTTCAGACCCAGAACGACGATTTACCTGTATTCGTCGCAAGCAATTATCCGCTACAAAACACGGTCGCTGCCCGTACCGTAACCTTCGACGGTGTTTCACCGGCCGACTATCCTTCGGCATTAACTGGGAACTGGGCCATCCAGCCGCTTACAGTCAATCTACAGAATCTTTCGAACGTGCCTACAGGCAACCGCCCGCTTGCTGTTGGAAACCCCACTGTGTTCGTTGGCCAAACCGGAGGCGTTGCAAGCTCTGGGACGAGCGGAGGAGGCTGGTTCGCAGCCGGAGGCTCGCAGGTGGGGTACCTGTTGCCGCCTCCATCTTCGCCGCCGTTGCTGACGAATAGTGCTGGCGGAAATGTCCCGATCGGCAGCCACAGCTACCAGGTCGCCTGGATCGACGCCTTCGGCAACTCGACGACGGCGGGACCCTCGGCAACCATCAACATCGTGCGCGGAATGCAAACGGTGCTGGTAACTCCTCCCGCTGCGCCTGCTGGAGCCGTGGGCTGGCAGTACTATCGCGACGGAGCGCTGGGGGCACCGACCACGGCAGGCTGTGGCCCGTTCGATCTTGCAATGTCGGAGAGTGATGTCCTAGGTTTCACTTGCGGCAATAGCGAACCGTCCCAGAACGCAGCGTTGAGCTCAGGTCAAGGTGCGAATGGCGAAGAAACCACTGCGATAGAGTTAACGGGCGGTGGGCATGAGGCCTTAATATTCGGTATTTTTGGTGCCGATCGTAAACTGGCCGTTCCCGACGTGAGTGGCACCTTCGCCGCCAAAATTGCTAACGGCGTCGTGACCATGCCAACGCAGCCCGTTCCGGCGGGCACGTGCGGCGCTGTAGTTCAGGCGGCAGCAAGCGGAGTCACACCTTCGGACATTGTTGACTTTTCTTACAATGCGCCGAGCGACTCCGAAGGTCTCACGATAAAGCGCTGGCCTATTCTAAATGGCGTTAATTTTCAGTACTGCAATAAAACGCCGGCCGATATTTCTCCCGCACCTGCAACTCTGAATTGGCAGGTAATTCGGTAATCGCCAGTTTCTTCCAATGTTACGAAACACGATACGTATTGACCCAGGACGAAAGGAATTGCTAGTGCATCGAGCTTAAGCCCTAGGACTGTTGAAGCTTATCGAGGCAGGCTCTATTGCAAATTGGAAGCCAAGGGCGTGGGCGATGTCGTTCACTGCGCAATTCGGAACAGCTTGATTGAACCCTGATGGCATTTGATTTCAGGCGCAAGCGCCGTCCCGCGTCTCGACAACGTAGTCCGGCGCATACAAAGAACTGACTCGGGCTCTAAATCATCAAGCTACGCTGACAAACCCATTCTGTCAGTGACCCCGCTCACCTCTGCTACGTGCGGTTATGGATCGTCAGAAAATATCGCTCCCCGGGGTCTTGGACAACCCGATCGGTCGCCGATAGTGCGAGACTGATGTATTCAACAACTCGTTCGACGGCTGCTTGGGCCGTTTTGCCGTAGACGGTTTCTGCTCAGTAGTCGTGCGTCCCCCCACCAAACGGACGCGAAACTTTCGTTGGTCGACGGGAAGGTTATCGACTCTGCGGCCACAAATCTGTTGTCGTGCAATCTCTACTTGTGCTGAGTTCAGTGCTTCCGCTCTCACTGCGACTCGAATTAATCCCGCCGCGCAACGCTCAGACTTGCCGATGCGATCGTTGCAGGCATCGCGCGCATTCGCGCCCGAGCGTGTGCTCGTTAAGCAACCTCAGTCTACTCGGGCCGACCAGCCGACATTGTAATCCAATCACTAGACTGCGAGACTGCGAGGCGGCCTGTCGTAGCACATGGCCTTCAGGGAGTATGGCGCAACTCTGCATGGCCCTGTGTCTCAGTCCGCCAACAAAGTTTCGGGAATAGCCGAGGACTATAGGGCAGAAACCAGAAAGTATTGGACCAGACACATCAGCTCACCCTAGAGTCGCTCCAGGTACGTTGATTCAAATCCTGTTGCTCGGAGTCAGCGAGTATGCAAGAGACACGTCTTGGTCGAGATTCTCAGATTGTGCACCACGCTGCTGAAGCAGCTCACAATGCTGAGCGGCCTTTAACGAGTAAGGAAGCGGCTGGTTTCCTGGGAGTCCATCCGAAAACGATGAAGCGACTGGCCGCGAGACGGGAAGTCCCAGGCCATTTCCGCTTCGGCCGCTGGTTTTTCTACGAGTCCGAACTGGACTCATGGATGCGGACCGAACTAAACTCCGAACGCCACCCTTGAGGCTCAAACACAAAGGAGGATGAATGATGTTTGAGCGCAAGAGGTACCAGTTCGGATATGTGCGCCAGAAGGAGCGAAAGACTGGTTCGCATGTTTGGGTCTGGGAGTATCGAGATAGGGCCGGTTCTCATTCGTTGATTCTGGGAGCGGTTGAGCAAATGAGTGAGGCCGAGGCTTGGAAAGCCACTGAGGGCCGGAGGCTGATATTGAACGACCCTCAAGCTGGCGACCAAGTTCTGTTCGGTGCGGTGCTAGACCGATATATCTTGGAGGCACTGCCCGAGCGGAAAAGCACGCGGTGCACTTACTTGAGTTGGATCAGGAGTCGTATCCGGCCCAAATGGGGAGATTGCCCCATCGCGCGCGTAAAACCTCTCGCTGTCGAATTGTGGCTGAAGGAGTTGCCACTTTCCGGCAGGAGCCGAGGGCACGTCCGCGAAGTGATGCATATGCTCTTCGATTGGGCCATGCGATGGGAACTGATCCCGCATGATCGGAATCCCATGACTCTGGTTCGCGTAAAAGGTTGTTCCAAACGAACCCGAATCCCAAAGATTCTGACCATCGAAGAGTTCAATCGATTGCTAGATAAGCTGAAAGAGCCTTACAGAACGATGGCACTCGTTGCTCTGTTCTTAGGTCCGCGAGTCAGTGAAATCGCTGCCCTGAAATGGAGTGACATTGATTGGGATAATTTCACGATCTCTATCGCCAGATCATGGGTAGTCGGTGAAGTCGGAGACACCAAGACAGAAGGTTCCGCAAAACCATTGCCCATGGACTCGGACTTGGCGGTCGTTCTGAAGGAGCATCGAGAAAGGACTAAGCAATACGATTCGCAATGGATCTTCCCCAATCCAGCGACGGGAAATCCGTTCTGGCCGAGTAAGATTCGTGAGAATCATTTAGTGCCCGCAGCAATTGCAGCGGGCATCGGGCGTTTGGGATGGCATACGTTTCGGCACACGTACTCCTCGTTGTTGCGGGAGCACGAGGTGGACATTAAGGTTCAGCAGGCGCTATTGCGTCATGCGGACATCCGAACGACGATGAACATCTACACGCAAGCTGTACCAAGAGCAGTGCGCGAAGCAAATCGCAAAGTTGTGAGAAATATTCTGGCGAAGCAAGGCGGCATTGAGGCGGCAATAAGGGTTCCAGAGACTACCAAGTCCTTACAAATCAGTACGAGCCCTTCCGCGTAAGTCCTTGAAAAACCGAGCGGGATTAATTTCGATTCCCATCGCCCGCTCCAGAAACCCGCAAAATCCTCACAAGGCACAACTTTCAGTGGTAGTCTCTTCGCAAGACGAGCGAAGAGAGTCACCTTGCGCGCTGTTGCGTGCTCGCGACAGAATTTGCGTCAGGAGGTACCTGATGAACATTAGTCGCCGCGGAATGCTGGCTGGATTGGGAGGCGTGGCCGCGTGCGGCGCGGTTGCGGGGAAGCATTCCTCGGATGCGTTCCCGCGGACATCTGCTACTCCGGGCGGCATTCCTGCCCTGCCGGCGAAGGACGACTTTGCAATTCCAGACGGTTTGACTTATTTAAATTGCGCCTACACGCATCCGATTCCGACGGCAGGACTGGAGGCACTGCGAGATTACGGCGACCGTCGGGCCCGTCCCGAGACTGTTTCCAAGCCATTGCAGAAAAAGCCGATCGACATCAAGGCGGAGTTTGCAGCGCTGATTAACGCGAAACGGTCGGAGATTAGCTTCCTTCCCAATACCAGCACCGGAGAGAACCTGGTGGTGAATGGTCTCGACATTCCGCGCTCCGGAGGGAACGTCGTCACCGATGAGCTGCACTTTGAGGGCGCACTGCTGCATCTGCAATCTCTGCAAAAAACAGCCGGACTCGATTTGCGCGTTGTGAAACATCGGGACTGGCGGATTGAGTTGAAAGACCTCGAGCGCGCCATCAACAAGAAAACCAGGCTCGTAGAGATCTCGCTAGTTACGATGGACAACGGCTTCCAGCATGATTTGAAAGCAGTTTGCGACCTGGCGCATGCGCATGGCGCTTATGTTTACGCCGACATCGTGCAAGCCGCCGGAACCACGCCCATCGACGTGCAGGCCTCCGAGGTCGACTTTTGTGCGTGCTCGAGCTTCAAGTGGCTTATGGGCGATTTCGGACTGGGCTTTCTGTTCGTCAAAGAGGCGCTCCTCGATAAAGTTATCCAGCGAACGCAGTATGGTTACTACCAGGCACAGGAATTAGAGTCACATTTCTTGCCTGGCGATACGCCGGGCGCCGCGCCGTACTCCTGGCAATTTATTCCTGGCGCGACGGGGCACTTTGAAACAGGAACGCCGGCGATCGGAGCGGCGCAAGTTTTATCGGAATCGCTTCCGTATATCCGGAGTTTGGG
>Ga0335078_10000370_pt1 | contig 70715 bp, 66 predicted proteins | sample Lox_Sample_32_FD_206711 | JGI IMG/M metagenome (GOLD analysis project Ga0335078, IMG submission 206711) | Soil microbial communities from Loxahatchee National Wildlife Refuge, Florida, United States - Lox_Sample_3.2 | ecosystem: Environmental > Terrestrial > Soil > Wetlands | place: USA...
GCACGGGGTGTGGGGCACGAACACCGTGCCCGCGGAGGCGGTGAGCTTCTCGGAGAGCTTGTGCGGTAGGTCGCTCGCGCCGAGCGCCGCGAACGGCCCCGGGTGGACGGTGGGCAACGCGACGGTCGCTTTCACGGAGTTCCCACGGGAGAACGCGAGGACCCGGGCCGTGACGTTCCCGGGGATCGCGCCCCGCAGGAAGAACGCCTCGAGCGACCGGGTCGCTTCCGGGTCCCGTCGGCCCACGTGGTCGAGCAGCGGCCGGATGAGCGAAACGCCCGAGATGCCGAACTCCCGACGGATCGGGCGGTCGGAGGCGCGCACCAGCGCCACCGCGAGAACGAACCCGAGGGCAAGGAACGTCACCGCCTCGCCGACGAGGAGGTTGGTCGGGGGAATGATCAGGAAGAACCCGACCAGGTAGATCACCGGCTGCAGGAGCGAGGGGATCACCATGAGCCCGTGGTTCGGTCGGGAGACTCCGTACAGGCTGGCGTGACGGAACCAGAGGGCGGGACCGACGAGGAAGATGCCGAGGTACGTGAGGTTCGGCACGACGGACGGCTCGATCACGAACGCGAGTCGCCAGAGCCCGGCGAGCGGGACCAGGACGAGCAGCACGGTGAGCGCGAGAAACACGCTCCGGTGGAACTCGAACTTCCCGCCCAGCGCCGCGCACAGCGGCGTGGTGAGGGCGGAGCCGAGCAACGGCGGAAGGACCCCGATCAGCAGGAACCCCTCGAGGAATCGCGTGGTGTTCGGGTAGAACAGCAGCGCCGCGAGCGCCGCGCCCGCGAGGAGGATCAAGCCGTACGTGACCGGCGGCGACGGGGCGCGGAACAGGACGTGGCCTCGCCGCACCTGCTGGTAGCGGGCCCCGGGTTCGGCGGTGTCGCTAGCCGCCACGCGCGCGTCGCACCTCCTCGAGGATCCCGCGGAACGCGCTCCCGAGCCCCTCCTCTTCCGTGATCGTCCCGGTAACGAGGATGTTGGCGCCGGCCTCGAGCAGCCCCCTTGCTTCGGCCCCGGTCCGGATCCCTCCCCCGACGATGAGGGGGATCGCGAGCACGTCCCGGACCGCCCGCACCATCTCGGCCGGCACGGGCGCCGGGGCGCCCGAGCCGGCTTCGAGGTAAACGAACCGCATGCCGAGGAGTTCGGCGGCCAGGGCGTAGCCCGAAGCACCCACGAGGTCGTCCCGCGGCACCGCGTCGACGGCCCCGACCTCGCCCACGCGCATCCCCGGGGCGACGACGAGGTAGCCCATCGGTATCGGCTCGAGCCCCATCCGTCGGACGGTCGACGCCGAACGGGCGTGGGTGCGGATGACGAGGTCGAGACTGCGCGAATTGAGGAGGCTCATGAACAGCACGGCATCCGCATCGGGGGTCAGCGACCCCGGGCCTTCGGGGAAGATGATCGCCGGGATCCGGACGGACTCCTTGATCGCCCGGGCGGCTTCTCCCATGACCTCCCGGGAGATCCCGGTCGAACCGCCGAGGAGGATCGCGTGGCTTCCGAGGGCGACCGCCCCGCGGGCGAGCGCCGCGGCCCGGGGTCCGCGCGATTTGTCCGGGTCGATGAGCGTGAAGTGCAGCGGGCCACCGGCGAGCTGTTCGCGCAGGTACGACTCGACGCGATGCGGGGCGGGCGGCGTCACCGGAACGCCACCGCCAGGAATGCGAACAGTGCTACCGTCATCGCCACCTTGCTCAGCGTTTGCTCGTAGTGGAGCCGGTCGGGCAGGTGCCAGATCGATGCCACGAAGACCGCGTCGGCTGCCCCGACCAGGAGAACATAGATAATCCCCACCCCCGAAACGAGTGCCACGAACCAGGCGAGCGGAACGACGCTGAGCGCGATTCCCCCGACCGCGGCGCCCCGGGCGACCCCGGTCGCGGCCCCCAGACCGTAGACCTTCGGCAACGTGGTCCGTCCGACGTCGCCCGCGAGGTCCTCCATGTCCTTGATCACCTCGCGGCTCAACGTCGCCAGGAACGCCATCGCCGCGAACGGGGCCAGCAGCAGTGCATCGCCGGCCGCCGCGCCACCGTAGAGGAACACCATCCCGGTGAGGAACGCGACGACGAGGTTCCCGGCGAATCCGACTTTCTTGAAGCGGAACTCGTAGCCGAGCAGGAGGACGACTGCGATTGCGAGGATGACTCCGACGAGCGGCTCTTCGATCACCACGGGGATCGCGACCAGCACCCCGACGACGAAGAGGGTCGCGGCGAGGGCGCGAGCGGTCCCGACCGAAATCTCCCCGGTGACCAGCGGCCGGTCCGGGTGGTTCGTTCGGTCGCCCTCGAGGTCGAGAAGGTCGTTGAGGACGTTGCCGCCGGCGGTCACGAACGCCGTAGAGAGGCCGGCGAGCACGAGAGCGAGCCAGAGCGAACCGAGGGCGGGGAGGCCCGCCCCGCGGGCGACGAGGCCCCCCACGATCGTCCCGACGAACGAGACACCGAGGTTGCCCGCGCGCACCAACCGGAGCGCCGGATGCACGCGGCCCGATGGTCGAAGCGTTTGTTTAACGGTTGTGCCGGAGCGCGAACCGTCTCTCCGAGGGGGCGGGTCGCCCCGGAGGCGCGTTATATGCGTTCAAGGCTGGCGCAGCGTCGATGCCCCGTTCGGGAGTTCGGCGCCCTCGGGTACGCTCGATCACCCTTTCGAACGGCCTCCGGGTGCTGCTCGCGCCGGAGCCGACCAGCCCCACCGCCAGCGTTTGGGTCTGGTACCGCGTCGGTTCGAAGAACGAAGTGCCCGGGATCACCGGAGCCTCCCACTGGGTGGAACACATGCTCTTCGAGGGGTCGCCGCGCTACGCGAAGGGCGAGATCGACCGCGCGGTCCTCCGCGTGGGAGGAGAACTCAACGCGTTCACCGACACCGACTTCACCGCCTACTTCACGACCGTTCCCCGCGACCATCTCTCCGTTCCTCTCGACATCGAAGCCGACCGAATGACCCGCGCGGCGATCACCGACGAAGAGGTCGCACGGGAGAGGACGGTGATCCATTCGGAGCGGGAGGGCAACGAGAACTGGCCCGAGTTCCGGGTGGAGGAAGAGCTCCTCCAGCTCGCGTTCCGCATCCACCCCTACCGCTGGGACGCGCTCGGGCGCCGGCGCGATATCGAGGAGATGTCGGCGGAGCAACTGCGGGCCTACTATCGACGATTCTACGGACCCAGGAACGCCGTGCTCGTGGTCGCCGGGGGGTTCGACGTGGCCGGCACCGCGGCCGAGGTCCGCCGACGCTTCTCGAAACTTCCTCCCTGGGGCGAGGATGTCGAAGTTCGCGACGTCGAGCCGCCGCAGGTCGGAGAACGGCGATCGACCCTCTCGGGACCCGGGACGACCCCCTACATCCAGATCGGCTGGCGTTCGCCGGCGCTCTCCGACCCGGCCACTCCCGCGACGCTCGTACTCGATACGATCCTCGGAGGCGAGAGCCGGGTCTTCTCCGCGGGGATGGGTTGGCGAGGCCGGCGCGAGCACCCTACCGCGCGTCTGTATCGGGCCCTCGTCGACACGGGCCTCGCGGTCCGCGCGACCAGCGGCTGGACCCCCCACTTCTATCCGAGCTTGTTCACGGTGCAGGCCCAGGCCGCCCCCGGGGTCTCCCTGGACCGGGTAGAAGCGGCGGTCGAGTCGGTGCTCGAGCGCCTCGCACGCAGCGGACCGACGGCGAAGGAGATGTCCGACGTGAGGACGCGGATCCGGCGGGGAGCGGCGTTGGCGTACGAGGGGGCCACGAGCACCGGGTTCCGCATCGGATATTTCGCCACCTTGCAGTCGCTGGCGCTCGAGGACGAGCTCTACCGGCGGCTCCTGCATGTGTCCGCCCGATCCGTTCGCGACCGGGCCCGCGCCCTCTTCCGCCCCGAAGCACGCGTGGTCGTCCGCTACGAGCCGACGGGAGCCGCGGCCAATGAGTGACGCCAACGACCCCCTGACGGTCGAATACGGTCGGGAGGTCCGCGGACTCACGGTCGTTCGCCAATCGACCCCCGCCTCGGCCGCCAGCTTTTCGGCCACCTACGTTGGGCCCGCGGGCTGGGGCTTTGACCCCGAGGGCGAGGGCGGAACGGCCCGTGTGGTCAGCCAGGTCCTCACCAGCGGGGCGGGGAGTTACGACCGCGTCGCGCTGGCGCGTCGTCTCGACCGCGCCGGGGCTACGTTGTCGACCGAATGCGCCCCCGAGTCGGCGGAGGTGACGATCTGGGGTCCCGCGGCGGACTGGCGGCAGCTGCTCGGGCTGCTCGCCGACGTCGTACTTCGGCCCCGATTCGCGGCGGACGACCTGTCGCGAATCCGCCGCCAGCTCGCGGAGCGACAGCTGCGGGAGCTCGCCCAACCGGGCAGCCGGGCGGACCGGGAGCTGTTCCGAGCGGCCTATCCGGAAGGCCACCCCTACCGATCGACCGGCCTCGGCGACGCACGGTCCGTTCTGCGGCTCACGCGAGAGAGGCTCCGTCGGTTCCACCGGGAGCACTACACGAGCGGCGATGCGCTGCTGGTCGTCAGCGTCCCCACCCGGCTCCCGGCGGTCGAGGCGGAAGTACGGAGTCACTTTTCGGAGTTTGCCGAGGAACGCGCCCCCGAGCTCCGGCTCCCGCGGGTTCCGACGAGCCGCCCCCGGACGGTATCGGTCGAGCTTGCCGGCCGCTCGCAGGTCGAGATCCGCATCGGCGGAGATTCGATCGCCCGGTCGGACCCCCTGTATCCGGCCGCCTTCCTCGCGAACGAGGTCCTCGGCGGTCGGGCGCAATTGAGTCGGCTCTTCCAACGCGTGCGCGAAGAGGGCGGCCTGGTCTATCACGCCTCGAGCGAACTCGAGGCGATGCGCTTCGGGGGACACTGGATGGTCGGGGCCGGAACGGGCGCCGATCGCTGGCGGAAGGTGGTTCCCTTGCTCGCGAAGGAGCTGGACCGCATCGCGCACCGCGCGGTCTCCGCGAACGAGCTTCGGGAGGTCCGGGAGAGCGCCATCGGGGAGCTACCGCTCGCGCTCGAGTCGACGGCGGACGCCCATGAGCTCGCGGTCGAGGTCGCCTACCATCGCCTCCCCGGAGATTTCCTCTCGCGGTGGCCCTCTGTCTTGCGATCGGTCACTCCGGGGGAGATCCGCGCTGCTGCGGACCGTTCCATGGATCAGAGCCATGCGGTGACGGTCTTGGCCGGCCCGCTCTCCGCTCCCTAAACCCTCTCGGACCCGACCGCCGGGGAGGTCGTCCGGCCCCGGAGGCCCCCCGACTCCGCGGCCCACCGGAACCGGCCAGTCCTCCTCACGACCAATACGCACTTATACGTGTATTCAGTTTCGGCAACCATGGCACCGCGCCCGAAGATGGACAGCATACCGCAGGGAATGACCCGCAAGAACATCACGATCACTCCGGAAGAGAGCGAGTTCCTCGACCGCCATCCCGAGATCAACCAGAGCGCGCTCTTCCGTCAGGTCGTCGAGAGCCTGATGTTGGCCGAGCGCTCCCCCAGCACGGCCTCGACCTCGTCCCTGCGCCTAGGCAAGGCGGTCTATCGCTCGGGCGCGATCATGTTCCAGAAGCCGACCGAGCGGCGCCCGTAGGGCCCCCGTCCGGTCTCGGTCCTCGCATCGGCGCGTCCTGCTCGCGAAGCCGAGCGCCGATCCCCTCCAGCATCGGGTGGCGAGCGTCTTCGGCCCGGGCGAAGACGATACCCTCCGCCCCGGCGGTCCTTTCGTAGGCTGCGAGCGCCGTCGCGCGGTCCATTTCCGCGATAGCGTGGCGCGAGATGAGGTGGCCGAACGCCCATCTCCGTCGGAGCGTCAGCTCCGTGAAGTGCGGCACGTAATGCCCGCCGCCGACGCCGAGCGCAACACGGTCGGCGGGGGATCGTTCGAGCTGCGGGATGACCTCGGCGAGCACCTTCACGGCCTCCGGGGGCGGGCGAGGAAGCTCCCCGTACCCGATCTCGATGAAGAGCGCCGGGAGCCCCACCTCGGGCCCGTGGTGGGTGGCCTCGTAGGTGGCCGATAGGCCGAGCGGACCGGCGCCCTCGGCCAGCAAGCGGAGGGCGCTCGCCATGCGCCCGGGGTCCGTGGCCACGAGAGTTCTCGGGCGTCCCCCCACTTCGGCCTGGGCACCGGGGTTACCGAGCGGATGGACCGTGAGGCAGGGGACGTTGCGCTCGCTTCGGTGGATCGAAGGGAACACGAGCGTGGGCCGGCTCCGGAGAAGTTCGGGCGGCAGCCGTTCGTCCACGTGCTCGTCGTGGATGTGAGCCCCCGGTCGCATCACTACGAGCGCTCGGGGCCCGAGACGCCGAACGGGTACCCCGTCGACATGGCCCTCCGCCGCGGGCAGGGTCCCCCACCGATGCGCGACCTCCCGGGCGACCGGGTCCATTTCGGAGACGATGACGACGATCTCGGTGCTCACGGCGCCGCGAAGGCGCTGGGGGTCAATACCGTGCTCGGGTTCTCGCTCCACGATGCTCCCCAGACCGCGGTCGGGGTCGACCGAGGTCGTTCAATCCCCCCGAGGGGAACGGCGTCTCGTGGGTCCCACCGGCTATAAGACGAGTGTCGGACTCACCGCGTACGGTCCGATGGTTCGGCCCTCGTTCCGGAGGAGGCCGCGCGGGGTCACGATGACTCGTTCGTCGGGGCAGCTTTGAGGGTTGGCGAAGAGCGGGTCCAATCGAAAGAGTCGATGCGATCGAGGGAAGCCGAGGGGGAACCCTCGGGAGCAATCATCCCGCCAAGCGGAACATCGGCCGGCGGAGACCCGACAGAGAGGCCGGTTCCGAAGGAGGCGAGCCCCCCCTCCGAGGAGGGGTCTGATTCCCCGTCTGCCCCACCGGTCGCAGCACCCCGACGACTATCGAATTTCACCCGGTACGTCGTGCGACGTCTCTTGCTGCTACCGGCGCAGCTCCTCTTCGTCCTCTTGGTCCTCTACGCGGCCATCACGGTCCCCATCGCTCTCTCCCAAGGCACTCCGTTCGGTTTCCCCCAGTTCATCCGGGGGTTTTCCCAGGTACTGGTCAACGACTTCACCGGAAATTGGGGCGAAGCGAACTTTCTGAGCTTTCACATTCCCTGGCTCCAAGTCTACGCGTACTACATTCCGACCTCGCTCCAGCTGGCCCTCTTCGCTCTTCCGATCGCCGCGGCGCTCGCCTATCCAGTGAGCCTGCTCGCCGGTTGGAGCCGACGTCCCGGACTCGATGTGTCGGCCCGTTTCGTGACGCTCACGGGGGCGCTGCTTCCGGTGTTCGTGATCGGAACGCTCGTCGTCAACGCGGTCTTCTTCAGCTATCTCGGTTGGCTCGACGACCTCCCGAATCAGGGTCTCATCCCGTCGACGTCATGGTTCCTCGACCGGGGCGGCTATCCGACGTGGATCATTTACTACTCCGTCACCCAACCGACCGGCTTTCCGCTGGTCGATGCCGTGCTCCATCACGCGTGGGACGTGGCCTTCATCTCGCTCACGAAAACGCTCCTGCAGGCGGTGGTGGTCGCGGTCGCCTACGTGGCCATCTTCTTTCGACACGCTCGGTCGATCGTACGGTCGGCGAGTGAGGAGCCGTACATCACGGGCGCGCGATCCCGTGGGATCTCCGAGCGGACGTTGCTGTGGCGCCACGCCGCGAAGCAGGTGACGCCCTCGTTCCTGCTGGTGTTCGCGTTGACCATCCCGGAATACCTCGGCGTGCAATTCGCGGTCGAGGCGGCGTTTGCGGATTACGCGGGTTTCGGGAACCTGGTATTCGCCCTGTTGGCGCCCGGTGGTTCCGCGCTGAACGCGTTTGAGGGGCTCACTCCCCTCGATACCCTCGCCTTCCTCCTCGCCATCGTTGTCCTCGCCTGGACGTTCCTCGTCGACCTCATCGCGATCCGGCTCGACCCTCGAGGAGTGCTGGGTCGATGACCAACGCGTCACCGGTCCGTCCGGTCCGTCGGAAGGGGCTCGGTTCGATTTTGGTCCTCGCGCTCCTGGTGTCGGTCCTTCTTTCACCGATTGGCCCGTTGGCCCCGGGAAAGCCTTCGACGGGCCCGTTGGACCACGGTACTGTTCAGACCGCGGAATCCCGGGTCTCACTGGCACATTCCGATCCTTTGGGCAGTTTCGGGCACGTTCCCGCCGCTGCGGCCGAATCGTCGGCGAGAATCTGGGTCAAAGGCGACCTCGTCCCCGCGTCACGAGTCGATGGCCGCTCGACCGTAACCCCTTCAGCCCACGCCTCGACGAACTTTGGAGCTCCCTTGGCCGGGCTCGAGGCCGTCGGAACGATCGTGGCCCCGGTGGTCCTGGGCGCGATTGCCGTGGTCCTCTGGTTCCGGAGACGCTCCCAGCCGATGCCGTGGATGCCGGGAAGCTCAGTGGGTGTGCCGGACCCTGCGGCGGCGGCGCGCGCAACGAAGGACGAGCCCATTGTCCTCTCCCGAGAGATGAAAGCGCTCGCCGTACCGCCGACCCTGCGCCAGCGATTGGCTCGCCACCCCCCCAGCCTCGGCCTGTGGGTCGGCATGGTCCTGCTCGGTGGCTACCTCGTCGCGGGCGTGAGCGCGCTGTTCGAATTCCAAGGGTCGCTGAACGCACTCCCGAGCAATGTCGCTTGGATACCGTCGTACGCGCCCCTCGCTCCATCGTGGGCCCATCCGTTCGGCGTCATGCCCGGATTCGGAACCGACCTCTTCCAGGCAATCTGGCGCGCCACCCCGTGGGACCTCGCGATCGTGGCGGGCATCCTGGCGCTCGACGGAGTTCTCGGATTTTTCCTCGGCGGACTCGCGGGGGCCAACGAGGGGGGCGTCCTCGACTCCGTCGTCACGTTCCTGGGTGACTCGCTCGGGTCGATCCCGTCGTTCATTCTCGTGATCATCGCGTTCTCGGGCCTCGCGCTCGTGCTCCCGTCCAATCTCGGGCTCCCGGTGTTCGTCGGGGTCTTCGGGTTCATACTTTGGCCGACCATGGCCCGAACGGTACGCGAGCGCGCGCGTGCGGTCTCTCATGAGCCGTACGTGGAAGCGTCGCGCGCCTCGGGCGCCGCGCCGAACCACCTGCTCCTCCGCCACATCTTGCCGAACTCGCTCGGGCCGATGTTGGCGCAGCTGCCGCTCGACCTCGCCCCGATTTTCTTCGTGCTCTCCGCCTTCCCGTGGTACTTCAATTGTGCCGGCCCGTCGCCGGTCCTGACGGGCGAGTACGCGACCCCGAAACTGCCGGCGCTCTCTCCTCTTCCGTCCGTCGTGTTTCCCGAATGGGGGTATTTGCTGGGGGTAGGCACCTGTTATGGGGCGGGGTTCCCGGGGGGCGTCTCGTACTGGTGGATGTATTTCTTCCCCTTGTTGACGATTCTCGTGTTCGGGCTCGCGATCGGACTCGTGTGCGACGGCATCGAACGATGGCGGGCGATCGGCCGGTCCGCTCAGGGATGACCCGATACGAACTTCGGTGCCGGGTGGGAAGCGAAGCTCCAGATCGCCCCGGTCGGTGCAGCCCGCGTCTCGCTGTCCGAGTCTTCGGCGAGCTCCCCCTTTCCTGAAACACGAGGGCCGACCGGGCGGAGGGTCGGCGTTGGCTGCGAGGTTAAGTGGCGGACGGTTTCTCGCGGCCCGATGGCGGGGATTCCCCCGGGTTCCGTCGAGGCCGTGCTTGCAGTCCTGCGCGCGACTCCCGGGCCGATCCGTCGACGCAGGATCCTCGCCGAACTCGAGCTTCGGGACCACCGGATCTCACTCGCTGGGCTGAACCGAATCCTCGAATATTGCTCTCGAAACCAACTGATCGCAGAGTCGCCCGAGGGCGTTCGGCTCCGAACACCCCCGAGGTGAGCCACGGGCCGGGAGAGCATCCCCGGGGGGACCGCGTCCTCCCGTGCCCGGTCGCACGATTAGGTCAGGACGAGATTCAGGTTGCCCGAAAAGTCCGAGGAGGGCGAGGTGATGGTGATGTTCATCGACCCGGTGGCGCCGCCCGCGATCGTCAGCGGCGCTTGGATCCCGGACAGGGAGAAACCGGTGGAGTTCGTGGTCACTGTGGCGATCGTGCACGCGGTCGCGTTGTAGTTGGGCATGCCAAAGTCGAGGGTCTGGCTCGCCCCCGTGCTGCTGTTGAACCCGTAGAAAGAGATGGGGTTCGTGTTCAATCCGCAAACGTTGTCCGGGGCCCAGATGTTGATGTAACCCACCTGCACCGGCGGAGGCGGCGCCAAGAAGAACGAGAAGGCGACCACCGCCACGACCACGATCAGAACAACGACGATCACCGCGATGACCAGCCCTCGCCGTCGCCGCCGCGGTGGCGGGGCGGGCGGCGCCGCGTAGACCGGGGGCGGAGAGAAGGTTGGCGTGGTCGGAGGGACGGCTCCGGCCGACGGTAGGGAGGAACCTCCTGACGGTATCGCGGTTCCGCAGTACTGGCAAAACTGAGCGCCCGGAGTGACGGGCGCGCCGCAGTGCGGGCAGTAAGAAGCTTGCGTGCCGGGCCCTAAGTCCGGGAGTATTTGAGGAAAGGGACTCCGCTCGTACTCGCATGCGACTCGTAGGTATCGCGAAGGGCCATCGTCGTCCGGAACCGGGAGTTCGTCGATCCGAGAAGGTGTTCCCGGAAGGAATCGTCGAATTATGCAAGTGAGTCCCAGTCGGGCGTTCACCGGGGGAAGACTCCGTACGGAAGCAACCACCGCCGAAGGCCCGGCCGCAGTTCTCGAAATCAGATGTGCTATCGACGACCGCACGGTCGGCGAGTTTCCGGCCTTGCGAGCCGCTTTGGTGCCTTCGCAGCGGTCCCCCGTCGAGTTTGGGGGACAATCGGAAAATGGCCCCCAATTCCCAATCGTTCTGGCGATTTTGCCGCCTTTCGATGCGACTATAAGCACTGGCCGAGAGAGTGTTATACTGCAGGCGGGGATTGGTGCTGACCGAACAAACGTCGACCGTTCCGCGCCGACCTCTCTCCGACGACCGGAAGCGGGCCGCGTTCCGCCCCCTGAATCATGGGACCCAGCTCGATCGCTGCGCTCCCGGCCGGACGGCATGGCGGAAACGGCGCGCAGGAACCCTCGTTGCGATTGCACTTGTGGGATCGCTGCTTCTCTCGATCGGGACGGCATCCGCCGGCGCGTCTCAGGCGTCGCCGACAGCGAACGCTCCCGGGGTCACTTCGACCCTGAAGGTGGGTGGCTCGACGACCACGCTCCAACGGTCGTTCTTTGGCGTCGACGGGTTATCTCGGCCGATCAGTGCGTTCACTCGCGACTCCAGCCTCGGCGACTACCTCAATTCCACGCCGATCGGCATGATCCGTTACGGTGCAGGGGCGGATTCTTGCAATATCACATCGGAAACTTCGTGGAGCGCCGGAGTGTCCGGGGGAGTGGCGACCCCGTCGTGCCCTTTCGATATCGCGTCGTTCGCCGCGTGGTGCGAGTCCGTGGGGCCCCGCTGTCAATCTGATGTGGAACTCCCGGGAGAGAACAACGACTCGGCCGAGGACGCGTACTACGCCCAATACATTGTCGATTCTCTTGGCTTCCAGCCCACGTTCTGGTCGATTGGCAATGAACCCAGTAGCTGGACCCACTACGGAATTCCTTGGACGAAGTGGAAGATAACGGACCATTCCACACCGAGCGGAAAGGCCTATGCCGTGGATCTTCGAAATGCCATCCGAGCGGTGCTGGAGGTCGATCCCGCCGCACAATTCATCGGACTTCAGAGCTACTGGTGCCCCGACCGGGAATACACCGACCCGGTCGTTTCGATGGACGGCGGCTCCATTAGCGCTCTAGCGTGCCATGTCTACCCCAGCGAAGGCATCACGGCGCCTTCCGTCGAACAGTACTTCTCGACACTCATCGGCCCCGGCAACATCACCTCAGCCTACAATCTGCTTCGATCGCACATTCAGGGTCTTTGCGCAACGTGCGCGTCGCTCCCGATTCAAGTCAGTGAATACCAAGGGGGCCCGTTTGCCAATCTCGCGCCTGAGGACGGCGAGTTCGACGGTGCCATCTGGCTGGCCGCCTCGTTGGTTCAAGCGCTCGATGCAGGAATCCCGTCCGTACAACTCTTCGAGCTGCAGAGTGGGACCGGGTGCGGGTTCTGTCTCCTCAACACCACCTACGCCCCGGACGCGCGGGGGTTGCTCTACACAGATGTCTTGTCGCAACTCCAGCGCGGTCATTCAGTGTACGATGTCTCGGTGGCGAGTGAAGACACGAACCTCTGGGCGACGTTAGTGCATAATCAGAACACAGGCGAGACACAGCTCCTCTTCGTCAACGCGAACGTTACCTCCAAAGCGGTTCTGGGCCTTTCGACAAAATTCTTCGACGTAGGTCAATCGGGTAGCATCCTCTCTTGGAACGATTCGACCTCCTCTCCCCAGACAAGAAACTACACCGCGTTACCATCCGAGGTGACAGTTCCCCCGCTCAGCCTCGTGCTGGTTACGGTCCTGTCGGGCTCGCTCTCCGCCGCCCCTGTTACACTGACATTCAGCGTCGGAGGCGCCAACTCGGTGTCCTCCGCGGTAACTTCTTCGCGGACGCCGTACCTCCTCGGCGGGGGGCTGGCAACAACCACTCTTGGAACCGGGCGTCATATCCGTCCTCGGATGCCAGCCGAGCCTGGGTCCACGAATGGGACCGCCCTTCGGTCGGGAAGTCCCCGAGACCGGCAATTCATATCGTTGGCCCGCGGCGCCGGACATTGAGGGAAGAAAGGATAACAATCCGCTGCCGACGAGAACGCCGGTCGATGAGTTGGTGCTCCCGGCGGGAGTTTCCCCGGTCGGACGCTAGGCCGACCGGTTTTGAACCCGCGTCAGAGGCTCGAGAGGCCTCTATCCTTGACCACTAGACTACGGGAGCGCCCGCCGTGGGTAAGGGGCCGCCTCTTTGAGCCTTTCGACGCGAGCGCCGTTCGCCGACGCCCTGTTCGACCGAACGTCGCGGGGGCTCCCCCGAATTCGACCGATCGGTGACCCTCGCCATCCTGCCCCTACGATGCGACGGACGCGAACGGCGGTTCGGAGCGCGGACGCCCGACCCCGGGGCGCCGGCCAGAGCCCCCGAAGCTCCTAAGACCCCGGGTTCGATTCCGGTTTGTGACTCCCCCGGTGAAAGCCCGAAGCGGGCACATCCTGCTCGACCCGAAGCGTTCGTACCGCGACCTCGTCCGCGTCTATCCCGAGATCCACAAGCGGGTCGTCGAGATGAACCGGCCGTTCGTCAAGGAGTCGGACCCGTTGCTCCCCGAGGTTCTCCTCGACGAGAACCTGCGCGACCTGAAGGGGAACCGAAAGCCGGTCGGCTACAACCGGCAGGACGCGTTTGGGCTGCGATTGATCTTTCCGATCGCGGACGAGCGACGCGCCGAGTTCTACTTCGCGAAGCCCGCCCGCTGCCAGGAGGTAGTCCAGATCACGGAACAGGTTTCCACGCTGCTCCGGCGACGAGGGATCAAGCACACCGTGGAGTACGACCGCCTTCCCCTCGGGCCCCCGCGCGGGCCGCCCGGGGTTCCCCCGCCGGCGAGCGGGTCCGGGTTCCTCTCCTCCGCCTGAACGGTTACGGCTCGGACGGCGGCCGTCGGAACGGCCAGAACGGATTGGCCGCCGGTGACGGGACGGTCACCGCGCCCTCCGTGGTCCCCACGCCTTCGCTCTGGAGCTTGCGCAGCGCCTCGCGCGCCTTCTCGAGCGCGGCCGCGTAGTCGGTGTCGCGCAGTCGGAGCGACTCCGCGAGCAGCGCGCGGGCTTCCGAAGTGTCGACCCGGAGCTCGTGGGCCCGCGTGAGCGCGGCGTCGATGAGGTAGTGCAGGTTCAGCAGCTCGCGGTGGAGCGACTTGCGCAGGTTGAGCTCCTCTTCGAGCTTGAGGAGGAGGCGGGCCGCGTCGAGGAGCTGGCCGGAGCGGTCGAGTTCTTCGACCTGCTGGAGGCGCTCGCGGATCGGGCCGACGCGAACGTGCAGCCCCTCTTGGGCGAAGTTCATCTCGGTCTGGAGCTCGCGCCAGCGCCGCGTGTACGGTTCGCGGACGGCCGGTTCGAGGGCGCTCGTCGCGCGGGCGAGCAACGCCTCCGCCTCGTCCGGTCGCCCGGCGTCGAGCGCGACCCTCGCCTCACTGAACGTTTGCATGACCGGGGTCGTGTCGATGGCGAGACGCTCGCCGACCCAGAGCCGGTCCTTGAACTCGGCCATCTGGCGCTCGATCTCCTCGCGCCGGCGCTGCCGGGCGAGTTCGCCCTCGGAACGCACGAGCGCGAGGGCGGACCCGTAATCGTGACGCTCGCGCAGCGACGCCAGCTGGGCGCGGACCTCCGCGCGACGGTCGACCTCCGCCGGCGGTACGTCCGACGTCCGCACGAACTCGGCCTCGACTTCGCGCCAACGCCCGTCCACGATTGCATCGATGATCCGGACGCAGGCCGCATCGCCCCGGGCGAGCGCCTCTTTCACGCGCGCCCAGTCGCGCCCCCGGAGCGCGGTCTCGGCTTCCGCGAGGATCGCATCGATCGGGTCGAGCTCGGCCCCGAGACCCTCGTGCCGGGAGGATTCGAGCTTTCGCCGAAGCTCTCCGAGCGGTCCCGCGAAGAGCCGCTCGATCGCCCAGCGGGCTTCCTCGGTCGCCTCGCGCCCCGCCCGCGTCGCATCGGGGTAGGCGCCGACCTCGAGCTTCGCCCTCGCCTCGGCGATGCGGGCGTCCGCAGGACCCGTGTCGGCGCCGACCTCGGTCGCCTCGTGGAGCTGACGCTCCGCGGCCGCGAGCGCGTCGCGGGCTCGGCGGTGGCCCTCGCGGGCGACTCCGAGCGCATCCGACCCGAGGAGGGCATGCTCGAGCACGGGGGGATACTCGTGACCCTGGAAGGCGAGCTTCGCGGCGGCGAGTTCCTCCGTCGCGACCGGCGAGATGATGCCGTCCGCGATGGCCCGGACGATCGCACTTTCCGCGGCCGCGAGGGATCCCTCGGCGATGCGCCGCTGAAGGTCCGCCCTCTCGAGCTCGGCCTCGCTCTGGCCGGCGAGCTGGAGCGCTTCGACGGGTCGCCCCTCGTCGAGCGCCATGCGGGCGCGGTGCAGGAGGTTCTCGGCGAGGGAGGTGTCGATCCCGTCCTTGCGGAGCCGGGTGACGGTCGCCTGGAAACCGGCGAGCGTCTTCGAAACGTGCTGGTACGTGGCCTGGATGAGCTCGCGTTCGAGCGGGCCGCCGAGCTCCACGACGCGGGCGTACTGGCGGTCCGCGAGCAGCTTCTCGACCCGCTCCATCTGCTCGCGCAGCGGCGACGTGTGGACATGGAGAAGGTCGGCCTCGGCGAGCGCCTCCCGGGCCCGCTTCGCGACCCGCTCGGCATGCTCCACGAACCCCCGGGTCGAGACGAATTCCGCCCGCGCCGCGTCCAGAAGCGCCGCCGCCCCGATGGGCACCGGGAGCGCGATCCGCCGGCGCGCTTCGCCGAGCGGCAAGAGGATCTTGTCGAGGTCGACCCCCGCGGAGCGGGCGATATCGAGGTCCCGCTCGAGGGAGCGCAGGTTCTCGTCGAGCACCGGACGGATGATCGCGATGAGCTCTTCGTGGAGGAGGCGGGCCCCCGTCCGGGTCGCTTCGGGCGGGGCGGTCGCCGATTCCGTGCGCAATTGCTCCCAGCGGGCCTGGAACGGCTCCATCGGGGAGGAGAGGCGTCGGCCGTCCTCGACCAGGTGCTCGACCTCGCTCAACAGGCGGGTCGTCTCGCCGCGGGCGGCCTCCTCCGCGAGCTTCTTCTCGACCTCTTCGAGCGTCGCGTGGGCCCGGTCGAAATCGAGGCTCTGGAAGGCCAGCCGAACGTTGCGCAGCGGCTCGTAGAACGGGTTCGGGTCGACCCCGGCCTCGCGCAGGCGGCCGAGCGTCTCCTGCGTGCGGGCGATCCCCTCGAGGATCGCCTGGCCCGCTGCCCGGGCCCGGAGCGCGGACTCTTCGAGCCGGGTCGCCAGCTTGTAGGCGTCCGCGAACCGTCCGGCGCGCGCCGCGCTCTGGGCCTCATCGAGCTGCGTTCGGAACTTCGTGAGGTCGAAGCCCATCGTCTCGAGCTCGACGAGCGAGAGCTTCGCGTGGGAAACGGATTCCTCGCTCCGCAGCAGCTGCTGCTGCTGCGCACGGGTGCGGATCTCCTGGGAGGCGCGGGACGCCTTGACGAAGTCCCCCATGTTGAAGATCTGCTGGACCTCGTCGATCTGCCGTTGGATCTCGTCGCTCGGTCCGCCCATCGCTTCGAGCACCTCGCGCTCGGCTTCGAGGATCTCGACCAGCGCGGACGCGTGGGCCGCGACGACCGCCCCGAACTCGCGCTCGGCGCGCCGCAGGCTCTCGATGGAGCCGACGAGGTCCTGCTTCACCCGCAGCGTCACGTCCGCGTCCGCGAGCAGGCGGCGCACCGGCGCGACGAGCGCCTCGTCCGGAATATCGGAGAGTCCCTGCTCCATCTCTTCGACGCGACGGGCCACGTACGGCGTCGCCGCGCGGCGCAGCTCGGTCTCCGCCCGCGAGATCCGCTCCGCGCTCTCCGCGAGCTCCCCCGTGTCGAGGAGGGTCCGGGCTTCGTTCATATCGCGGTCGGCATCGGGCGAGAGGAACTGACGCTCCCGAGCATACTCCCGGGCCTTGTCGAGCACGCTCCATCGTTGCGCGAAGAACTGGAGCGCCTCGCGGCCGAGGTGCACGACCGTGTCCTTGAGCTGCTCGCGGGCCGGCGGGACCTCGGCGCGGTCGAGGAGGGCGCGGATGCGGATGAGCGCGGGGTCGAACGGCTCGACGGAGAAGCCGGTCTTTCGGAATCGGGCGGCCATCTCCTCGAGCGACTGGAGCTCGTCGCGGGCCGTGTCGAGCTCTTCGGTGAGACGGCTGACCTTGTCGAGCGCCTCCTGACTCGCCGCGAACGCCTCCGAGTAGATCTTGAGACGAAGCGCTTCGCGCGCCCGGTTCATCGCCGCGAAGACCTCGCTCGGGTCGCGGCCGAGCCGACGCGCGTCCGCGATACGCGGCCGCGCCTCGTCCAGAAGGCCGGCCACCACCGTCACGATCGGCTCTTCCGCCGCCCGCCGCGCCTCGAGAAAGATCGGTCCGATCTCGAGGGGCGGGGAGGTTCGGATCCGCGACAACGCGTCCTCGACCGCGACCCGTGCCGTCGTCGGGTCGACTCCATACTCCCGGGTGGATTCGAGCGAAGTGCGAAGCGCATCAAGGATCTGGACACAGCGTTCCCGCATCGCCTCCCCAACCTCCTGGATCGCCGCTTCCGCCGCCGGGACCACCTCGGGCCAGCGGTCCGGGGCCGCATCCACGCCGGCGGCCAAGGCGGCTTCCAGGCGCGATGTGGGAGCGCCGAACTCCTTTGCCGCGGCGACCAGTCGAGCCCCCTCGTCCTGGACCTTGTCCCGTCGACCGGTCGACTCGGGGAGGCCGGAGCGCAGCAGCCGGTCCACGCCTTCGAACGCTTCGGCGAGGCGGTCCTCCTTCACGGGAAGCAGCGCGTCGTCGAGTCGCTTTTCGAACTCGCTCTTTCGGGGTCCGACGAGCCCGGCCCAGCTCGCGACGGCGAGGGCCCGTTCGCGAACCTCGTTCACGTGGGACATCTCGGAGACGTGGAGCGCCTCCTCCACGCGGGCGAGGCGCGCCACCGTGTCCGACCACGCTTCGCCTTCGGGAGGCGAAGCGAGCGCGTCGAGCTCTTTCGTGACGTCGGGGGGCACGACGAGGCCGAGGCCCGAGAATCGGCGGACCGACTCCGCGGTGCGTCCCCGCCGTTCCTGGATCGTGGTCGGGACCGTCTTCGAGAGGTAGTCGGTCATCGCCTTCGCCTGGCTCTCGACGCCGTTCCAGTCGGCCCGGCGGGCGAGCTCGCGGAGGGCCACCTGGCGCTCGTGCGCTTCGGGCGGCGCGATCCCGAGCTGGTCGAGCGTGGCGATCTGATCGTCGATATCCTTCAGGGTCGCTTCGGCGGCCTGGCGCTGCTTCTTGAGCGCCTCGGCCTTTTCTTGGAGGATGCGGGTGAGGCGGGACGACGAGACGGACCCCAATCCGCCCGGACCTGTCGTGCGACCACCCCCCTAAACTGAGCCGAGCCAAAGCACGCTGACGCGCGTTTCGGACACCCGTTTCATGCCCGGTCCCCCTTATTAATGAAGCGAGGAGCGGGCGGCTCTCCCCGGCGACTCCCGCGGGACGGGTCTAGGTTCGCGTGATCCGACGCTTTCCCATGGCGTCGAGGTACTGGACCTCGGCCCCCGGGGAGACCTGCGCCTTCGTCTCGGCGTCGAGCGGCAGACTGAACGTCTCGTACGACTCGAGGTCCATCAGCTGGACCTCGGCGTCCGTCAAGGAGAGCACCTGGGCCTGGCGCTTTCCGATGAGTGGGACCTGCACCTTGTGCTTCACGGGATAGACGACACTGCGTTTCGAACCATCGAAGAGCCCGACCGCATCGATCCGCGCCTTGGCTTCGCCGTGCTTCCCCGGCTTCGAGGTTTGAATGCTCAGGATGCGACAGGGCTCCTCGTCGATGAGCATGTATCGCCCCTCTTTGAGCTCACGGACTTCCTGCGTGCTCCAGGCCATCGGGTGGTTCCTCGGGTGGCGGGCAGATTCCCGGGAGGATAAGAGTTCCTCCGGTCGGACGGCCCCTCCGGTCGGGGGTTTCCGGGACGAGAGTTTAATCCCGCGAAGCCCCTTGTGAACCGCTGGGGACGATCTTTCGCTATGGACCCGGTCCGCCCCGGCTACAATGCCCACTTGGTCGAGGCGGACGTTCTCGGTCTCTGGCGGGCGCGCCGGCTCCCGCCCCCGGGCGGGGTCCTCGGGCCGCCGACCGGACCGATCGTCCGTCAGTACCTCGGGTCCTGGACCCAGGGCGATTTCCCGTCGCTCGTCGCGCACCGCGCGGTGGCCGCGGACGTGGACGCCCGCTATTTCGGGCTCGTCGGCCGGCGTTCGGTCGCCACCCTTCGGCACGGAACCGGTGCCGGACCCGCGACGCCCTCCGCCGTACCGTCCCTGCTCACTTCCCTCGGGGTCTGGACCGGAGGGGATGGAAGCACGCCCTGGGACGAGGTGGACCGCTCCGCCGGGGTCCAGGCGATCGTGGGTCGCCTCGCCTCCAAAGGCATCCTCGCGACGCGGGACGAGGCGTTTCGCATGTGCCCGACCTGCGGGACGCCGCGCAGTCCCGAGCGGATCGTGTACGAGGAGCGGGAAGGGGATACCTGTCTCGTTCGATTCCCGATCCGCGCGAAGGAGCTCACGGTCAACGCGCTCGTCTGGGTGGATGTTCCGTGGAAACTGCTCGGCACGAGCGCCCTGCTCGTGAACCCGGACGTCCCCTACGTGATCGCCGGGTACCGGCGGCGCGAGGACCGGGAACTGGTCCTCACCTCGAAGGCCTCGCTCGAGCGGCTCCAAACGTGGATTCCCGAGGCCACGCTCGAGATCGTCGAAGAGCGCGCCGGACGCTCGTTCCAAGGGACGGCCTACTCCTATCCCCTGCGCCACGAGTTCCCGATCGGCGGAGACCTGGCGGCTCCCGCGGGGACGATCATCGCGGCGGCGGACGTCACGGATACCGGGACGGGCATCGTTCCGCTCGTTCCCGGCCACGGACCCACGGATGGCCGCATCGCCGGCCGCATCGGTGTGAACGGCTGGCCGCTCGTGACACCGAAGGGGAAGCTCGACTTCACGCTCCTCCACAAGTATGCCGGCCTCGACCTGGAAAGCGCGAACGAGTTCGTCCTCCGCGACCTTGCGGAGGCGGGCGCGCTGCTCGCGCGCCTGCGAGTGAAACGGGGCGTTCCGCTGTGCGCGATCTGCGGGACCGCGTTGCTCTGGGCCCCCGGGCGGGCCTGGTGCCTCGAACCGTCGCACCTGCCGCCCGAGCGGCGCGAGCTGTTTGCCCGCGTGTTGCCCGAGGAGTCGCTGCCCGGCGCGAGCGAGGTGGGGCCCTGGCCCGTCAGCGAGACGCTCGAGAGCGACGACCCGAGCGCGGTCAGCCTCCTGGAGTGCGCCCAGTGCGACCGACTCGAGGCGCCCGGCGGACCGACCGCCTGCCCGTGCGGCGGCACACGTCGCCTCGTTCGCCGACACCTGCTCCCGTCGAGCGATGGCGCGTTCGCCGCGTGGGCGCGGTTCGACCCGATGCCGGACGGAGACGCGATCCACCTCTACGTCGGGTATCGACGTCGGGTCCCCGCGCTCATCCATCATCTCGCGGCGCTCGCCGGAATTCAGGGGATCGTCGGGGAAGTGAACCTGACGCTCGTCCCGACGGTCGCGGCGGCCGACGCGGCCGCGCTCACCGCGACATATGGGGCGGACGCAGTTCGCGCCGCGCTCATCCGCAGCAGCCGGTCCGAGGCGGTGTCCGGGAATTTCGCCGAACGCTGCGGCCAGGAGTCCGAGCGGATCCGACGTTGGTGGCAGAGCGCGCGGGAGGTGGCGGACCAGTGCGACGCGTCCATGCTGGCCGCGTTCTCGCGTCCGATCGGCGGATTCCTCGGCGAGCTCGAGGTCGAGGACCGAGCGGTCATCGCCCGCTGGGAACGTACCCGGACGCTCGCGCTCGCGCACTACGACCACTTTGCGCCCGCGCTCGTGCACCGCCGGGTCTTCCGATTCTTCGAGAACGACCTCCGCGATTACCGCGAGCTGGTCGGGCCCCGACTCGCGCTGGTCGGGGCTCCGACCACGAAGCGCGCCGCGCTGCGGACGCTCGCCCATCTCCTGCGGGGACTCTCGGAAGTGCTCGCCCCGATCCTGCCGTTCACCTCGGAGGCGATCCATCGCATGCTCTCGAGCGAGCGGACCAGCCTCTTCGAACAACCGGTGGCCGGTCTCGACCGGGCCCTGGTGAACGACGATCTCGTAGCGGCTTGGGACCGCTGGGAGAAGGTGCTCCGAAGCGTCGCCCGGTTCCGACGCGCGCAGGGCGTCCCCCGGTCGACCATGATCCCGTCGGCCGTGCTCGTCGTTCCCGCGGACGACCTCGGTGACAAGTTCCGCACGGACCGAGACACCGTGGCTCGGCTCGCGGGCATCCAAAAGCTGGAGATCGCGTCCCCACGGGAGCCGTGGACCGGCCGCCAGCGCGCGGTCCGACCGATCGAATCGGAGATCCAAAAGGCATACCCCGCGCAGGCGTCGCAGATCGTCCACCTCTTGCAGCGCATGCCCCCCCGCCGCTGGGAGACCGCCGCGGGCCAAGAGGAGCTGACGGTCGTGATCAACGGGCTCCCTCGGCGGGTGTTTCCCAACATGGTGGCCTTCTCGGACACTCTTCCCGAACGGGTCGTTCCGACCCGATGCTCGATCGGCGAGCTCTATGTGGAGCTGCCTTCCAGCGCCGGCTCCGCCCGGGCGAACCCCCCTCCGCTCTCGGCCGACGCGTTCTGGGTGGTTCGCCGCATCGAACGGCGGCTCCGTGCGGCGGGTCCGACCGAAGGCGCCCGGGATCGCATTGCCCTCGTAACGGCGAAGGAGCCGCTGGCCGTTGAACTTCGGTCGGCGGCCGAAGCGATCGCTCGGTTCCTGGGCCTCCGGGAACTCCGGGTCGTCGAGAAGTCCGAGGAACCCATACCTCCGAACGCGATCGTCGGGAGAACGCGCACGGGCGACCGTTGGTGGGCGCATGTTCCCGGACTCCCCGGTCCGCGCGCGCGCGCGAAGCGGCCTCGCTCGGGTGCCCGACTGCAGCGGGTCTCGGTCGCGGGGGCCGTCGCTCCCGTCGAATTCGACTACGGGGACGAGGCGTTCGTGGCCCACGAGGAGGAGGTTCGCGCGCTCGGGCAGGAGTTGGACGGCCTCATTGGGCTACCGCTGCTCGGCCCATCGAAGGTCGCGAACGCGTGGGAGCACGGGATTCACAGCGTGGACGACCTGCGCCACGCCCCGTTCGAGACCCTCTCCGCCCTTCCCGGCTTCGGCGGTCCGGTGGCCGAGGTCGTGGTGACGAAGCTCGGTGGAAAACTCCCGTCGAGTTCGCTGCGTCGAACCGCGCCCACCGCGTTGCCGCCGCGACCGCGCTCGGAATCGCCGGGGCCGGTCGAACGCCGGCCCGGTCCGCTCACCGAAGCACCTCCACGACCCGCCCCCGCGCCGATCGCGGCGCGGGCCGTCGCCGTTCCTCCCCCCGTCACCGAACGGCGGGCGGCGGCCGTAGAACCTCCGTCTCCGATACCCAACCCGCCGGGCGTGGTGACCGAAACCACCCCGGAACTCGGGCCGGTGGAATCTCCGGAACCGGTGTCGCCGCCCGTGAAAGCGGAGCCCATAGCTCCGTCGATGGAGCCCCCCGTTTCGGAAGCCGTCACGCCCTCATCGACGCCCCCCTCGGAGGGTACGCCCTCGGTTCCCGAGGGTTCACCACCGGCATCGGCCGAGGCTGCGTCGTCCGAGCCCGTTTTTCCGGTTCCGCCTCCCGATTCCGGCAGCCAGGAGCCGTCCCCGGAACCTACGGCTGAGCCGACAGTCGGGCTCCCGGAGCCGGACGAAACGGAGTCTACTTTCATCTCCTCGGAGGAGGAGCGAACCTCGAGCTCGCCGGAGGAAGTCGTTTCGACGGGCCCCGTGCCCGAGCCGGAGTCCGAACCCGAGGTTGTTCCGCCAGATATCTCTCCGGCCGAGCCCGAGGTCGCCCCACCCGAGGTCATACCTCCCGAACTCGAGGTTGCGCCGCCCGATACCGCCCCAGCCGAGCCCGAGGTCGCCCCACCCGAGGTCATACCTCCCGAGCTCGAGGTCGCGTCGCCCGATACCGCTCCGGCCGAGCCCGAAGTCGCCCCACCCGAGAACGTGCTCCCCGAACCCGAAGTTACGCATCCCGAGGTCGCCCCCGCCGAGCCCCAGTCCGAGCCCACGGCCCCCGCGTCCGACCACCCGGTCGAGGTGCCGCCGTCCGTGACGGATGAAAATCGACCGCCGGAGCCGCCCGCCGGAGAGGCCGCTCTTCCCGCCGGGGTCGAGAGGTCTTCTGCCGCCCCCGAGGAGCCGCCACCGGAAGAAGAAAGTCCGTCGGGGATCGAGGCCGCCGAAGTCGCTCCCGCCGAAGTCTCGGAGAGCTCGGAGATCGCGCCCGAGGAGAGCGCCATTCCCGAGGAACCGGTCCCCCCAGCTCCTTCGGTCCCCTCGGAGATCGCCGAGCCCGCCTCCAACGCCACCGCGTCCCGCGCTCCCGAAGAGCCAAGCGGTCCGGCCGGCTCGGAAGTCGAGCCCGCGTCTCCCGCTCCGGCTTCGACCGAGGAGGGCACGGCCACGGTCCCAGCGCCGGTCGAACCCGCAGTCCCGGTGGTCGTGGCGGAACCCCCAAGAGCGCCGGTCCCGGCTCCGCCGGTCGAGCTTCCCGTCAGCGGAGCTCCCCCCGAGGCTCCGACAGAACCGGAGCCACCCTCGCCCCCGTCCGGCGTAGAGCTGCTCATCGGCGACTCGTTGGTCACCTCGCTCAGCGGCTTCCTCGAGGCCGCGTCGGCGGGACATCACGGCGTGTGCGTGGTACGAGAATCTCCCGAGCGCATTCGCGCCCGCGTCGGATCTCGACCGGTCGAAGTGTACTGGCTCACCAACATCGGGCGGGGCCCGGCTCTCCGACCGTCGGACCTTGAGGGCGCCTGGACGTTCCTGACGCGAAAGCTCATCGACGAACGCGTGACGGCCTTCTTCCTTGAAGGCGTGGAGTACCTCGTTCGGCTCCACGGCGCGGACGCGGTCCTGAACGGCCTCGTCGAGTTCGACCGGCTCGCTCGGGAGAACGACGCTCGGATCTGGATCTACCTCGCGCCGTCGCTCCTCAGGGCCGAAGACATGGACCGCTTCCGCGGGACGTTCCCCTCGATGGCGCCCGCGCGATGATGTCGTTCGACCGGGCCTTCGGACCGGTCCCCTGCGCAACCATGGGTTGATAAACCCGAGCCCGGTCCCGAGAGTATGCCCCGCGCCCGCCGTCCGGCCGTTCGTGCGGGTGTTTGGGGTGCGGTATTCGCCCTCGCCGTCGTCGCCCTCCTCCTCAACGTTCCCGTCCTCGCGCGCGCGGCTCCCGCCACCGGTCCGGCCAGCATTCGACCCGCGGCCGCGAGCCCATACAATGTCACCTGGAACGGTGTGGACGTCAGCACGGCAGGGTCGTCGAGCTCGGCGATCTCGATCGATTTTTCCCAGACCGCGAACCTCCTCTTCAATTGGAACGTGGCCGGAGTTTCGATCAGTGACGCCCGCCTGCAGATGTACTACTTCGGGTTCGCCGTTTCTACTCGGGATCAAGTCGTCAACAACCCCGTCCCGTGCGCCGTGGCGAGCTGCAGTATTCCCTTGAGCTGGACTCCCCTCTCCGTCAACTACGTCCTCGAAGGCGTCTATCGGCTTACCGCGAGCTTCATCGCTCCGAACGGGACGACGATGTTCAGCGAGAACTTCTACGTCCGCGGGAACGCCCCGTACGGCTTCGTGGCCCTCATTCCGATCATCCTGCTCCTGATCGCGGTCTACGAGGTCTACGCACTCGTGCGGTCGGGACGCTACGCGGCGCTCGGCCGCAAGTCCACCCCTCCGCCACCCGCGGCTCCGCCCACCTCTCCGCCGGCGACCGAGACCCCAAGTTCGACGGAAGTGCCGGCTGAGGAACCCGCCCCTCCGGGAGGTCCGAACCCGTGAGCGCGACCACCCATGGCGCCGCGTGCGGGGTCGTGCTCGGGATCGTGCTCGTGATCTTCCTGCAACAGGTGGCGTACCTCGACCTGAGCGACCTCGTGCCGGCGCTCGAGTACCTCATCGTCGGGGCGCTCGTGGGCGGCGTGATCGGCGGGTTGCTCGGCATGGCCCTCGGCCACAGCTACCTCGCCCGCCACCAGGTCGACGCCGCGACCAAATCGAAGTAGTTGGACGGTCGCGGCACCGCGGTTCAGGTTGACCGCTTGGGGGGGGCGACCCCCTCGAGGACCCAGCGCTCGAAGGCATCGAAGTTGTAGTCTCGTCCGAGATAATTCCGGACCAACTCGGCCGCTGGGCGGCTCCCACCGGGCGCGAGGACCTCCGACGCGTAGCGCCGGGCGGCTTCCGGGTCCGTGAGCGATCCCTTGGCGAAGAAGGGGGTCAATAGGTCGCGCGCGATCACGGCCGACCAGAGGTAGGTGTAGTAACAGGCCGAGTATCCGGTGAGGTGACCGAAGCTGGCCATCGGGTTGTAGGCCGGGTTCACCGGGATACCGACCCGTTCGGAATAGACCTCACGATAGAGCCCCGACGGGTCCAATCCGTGCGGGTCCCGCTCGTGGACCTTCAACGAGACGTCCGCGAGGCCGGCCTGGCGCAGTACCCAGAGGGCCCGGCCCATCGCTTCGGAGTCCCGGAGCCGGGCGAGCAGCGTCGGGGGGATCGCTTCCCCGGTGTCGGGATTCCGAGCGAACCGGGCAAGGGTCGCCGGGTCTCTCGCCCATTCCTCGAACAACAAGGACGGTGCTTCGATGAAATCCCGTTCGACCGACGCGCTGCCGGTGTACACCCACGGGCCGTGGCCGGCGAGCAGGCTGTGGAGGAGATGGCCGAACTCATGGAAGAACGTGACGACGTCGTGATGTTCCATGCGAGCCTCGTGGACCGGCGTGGAGGGGTCGAGGAAGTTGCACACGAGCGCCCCCTGGGGAAGGCCGCCATCGAGGATCCCCGTGCGGACGGTGAACTGGGCGGCATGATTGAACTTGCCAACGCGCGGGACCAGGTCGAAGTAGACGCGACCGAACGGCGCTCCGTCGTGCCGCACGTCGAACGCCTCGACCGTGGGATGCCAGAGCGGCGCATCGGGGTCCGGCCGAAATTCTAGGCCGAAGAGCTCGCGGCACAGCGCGAAGAGCCCGTCCCGGACGGCCGTATACGGTAGGTAGGCTCGGAGAAGCCGCAGGTCGACCCCGTACTCCTCCTGGCGGAGCTTGGTCCCATAGTACCCCTGGGCACTGACCTTCCCGTCCCAGTCGTCGAGTTCGGTCGCCTCCGGGAAATCCCGCTGCTTGCGCGCGAGCAGCCGCGCCCCTTCCGCGCGCGCCGGCTCGCGAACCACCGCGCAGACCCGGTCCAGGAACGCGGCCACGACGCTCGGCCGTTCGGCCATCTTGTCCTCGAGAGCGTACTCGGCGAAATCCGAGTATCCGAGCATCTCGACGAGCTTCTTGCGACCGACCAGGAGGCGGGCGAGCACGCCCAGGTTCTCGGGCGCCGCGACGTTCGAGATCTCGAAAAAGAGGCGACGGCGCAGGTCGGCGTCGTCCGCGTAGCTCAGCACCGGGAAGGCGTCCGGGTACTTCGTCGTCACGCGGATCTTCCCGCTCGCGTCCGGTGGGTGGGCCGTCACGAAGTCGGGGGGCAGCCCCCGCAGCGCGGCGGGCCCGTCCGCCCAGACGAACCGCTGGGCGGAGGAGATGTTCTGGCTGAATTCGTTCTCGGTCCGGTCGAGTTCGTTCGAGAGCGCAAGGACCTCGGCTCGTCGGGGGGCGGCGAGTCGGACCCCGGCGCGCCGCATCTCCCGCAGGAGTTTTTCGAGACCCCAGCGGGTCGTCGGCTCGAGGTCCGCGGACGGGATCGACTCGAGCTGGTGGTAGACGGCGTCGTTCAGACGAAGCTCGTGGAAGAACCGATCGGACTCCTCGGAGAGCTCCCGAGCGACCGTCCGCAGCTCGGGATCGGGATGGGTCTCGAACATCAGACCCGCGTGAGCGCCGAGGTCGCGTACCGCCACCAAGATGCGATTGAGCGGTCGGAGGAAGTTCTCGACGTCCGCCGGTCGGGTCTGCGCCGCGAGCTCGGCCAAGAGGGCCCGCTGTTGTCCGAGGATCTCGGTGCCCCGCTTCCGAAGCTCGGTCGGGGAAAGCGAGAACGTCAGACTCCCGAGGGAGGCCGTTCGCTTCGGAGCCGGTCCGTCGGCCGCCAAGGGCCGCCCGAGGGAACCCGGGTTCTTTACCTCGACGCGCGTCCCTGCCTCGGCCGGGCGCCGGTCGGGCGTGACGGGCCGGGGACCCCTGCTTTTCGAAGGAATAGAATTAAAGACCAAAACCGCGAACGATGTATGTTGTCTCAGGCAAGCGGGCCGCCTCCCAACCGACCGGGAGGCTCACGTCGCGCCACGGCACCGGCACGTAGTCCGGTCCCCTCCGAGCTCGATTCGCCGGACTTGGAGGCGTACGGCAACGAAGACCCCCGCCCCGGGACCGTCCCTCAGCCCCCCGATTCGGACCGGGACGTCGAGGGCGAACCGGACCTCCCGTTCACCGAGCTCTTTTCCCCCGGGGAGGAGGATGAGTTCGTGCTCGAGGAGCTCGACCGGCTCCGGGACGAGCTTTCCCCGCGGCGGCCGGGCGCGAACGGGCCTGCGGAGGAGTCGCCGACGCCGCCCGCCCCGCGAGAGCGTTCGGCCCCGGACGCCGTGGCCTCTTCGTGGGCCGAACCGAGCGCCTACCTCGAAGAGCGCCTCTCCGTGGCCCGTTCCACGATGGGCGAGCTCGTCGTCCAGGCGAAGAACGTGGGACAGGACCTCGAGGGGCTCCGGAGCGCACTCTCCGCGGTCGACCGCGAGATCGACCGGGCCACCGCGGAGATCGGATTCCTTCAGTCCGCACCGTGGGACGAAGGCGACGGGCAAGCCGTGGCGTGGCGGGTCCCGGACGCGCACGCGCCTCCGAGCGAGCTCGGCGGGCCGCAAGGTTCCGGGCGACCGGCCGAGGCGTCTCCCTCGGTGGAGAAGCCGGAGGTACCTCCCGCGTCCGGTTCGTACGAGGACTTCACGGTCGCGCGCTACAACCGGACCGTCTCCGAGCTTCACCGCCGTCGCCTGGCGCTCGGCTGGGGAACGGTCGCGCTCGCCGTGGCGATTTCCGGTACGCTCCTCTGGCTCACGATCCAGGCCCACCAGCCGGTCCCGCCGATATGGCTGGCGGCGCTCCCGCTCGTCTGGATGATCCCGGTCCCGTTCTTTGTGGCCGCGTTCCGCGGGACGCAGCGGGTCCTCCGGGAGAACCGGCTCGAGCTCTCGGAGGAGATGTGAACCCTCCGACCGTCATCTTCCAGGTCACGGCGATCGGGAAGAACGCCCGCGCTCTCGAAGCGAGCGCCCGGTCGGTGCTGTACTGGGTGCGGAACACCCCGAAGCTCGGCTTCCGCCATCGGCTGTGGGTGGTCATCGAGCCCGAAGGGTTTTGGAGCGCTCCCACGGTCTATGCGGACCTCGAGCGGGCCGGCGCCACGCTCCTCGTCGTTCCGAGCGGCTACCGGACCCGGCTCGGGACCACGGGAAAGGCGCGGGCGCTCCAATTTGCCGTGGACGAACGCGAACGCCTCGGGCTCTCGGGGCCGGGAGTGTGGGTCTATCACCAGGACGAGGAGACCTGCGTCGGCGAGGACACGTTGCGGGGGATCTCCGATTTCATCCTGCGGGGGCACTCGCTCGTCGGCGCCGGGATCATCCTCTATCCGATCGATTGGGCGGGGACGCCGAGCCACGTTCAGGAGCTGACCCGGTCGTACGACGACCTTCGGGTCCTCGACTCAATGACGATGCCCGGGAACCCGACCGCCGGCTTCCACGGTTCCCATTTCCTCGTCCGGACCGATATCGAGGATTCGGTCGGCTGGGATGCCCGAGGGTATGCCCCGTCGGAGGACCTGATGTTCGAGATCCGGGTGCGCGCCCGGTACGGCTCGGTCTTCGGGGTCTTGCGGGGCTTCGCGTACGAGAAGGGCGCCTTCTCGATGCGCGACCAGCTCCGGCAGCGACGGCGCTGGATGCACGGGGTCATGTACGCGGTCCTGCACTGCCGCGAGCTCCCGCGGCGTCGGCGCGTGACCGTCGCCTACTCCGGCCTCTCCTGGTTCTCGGCGCTCCCGTCCGTCGCGATCCTGCTCGCGAGCATCGAGCTTCACTACGGTCCGCTGCTCCTCCTCACGAGCCTCTTCACGGGGTTCGTCTGGGTCTCGATGATCCTCGCCTACATCGAAGGGTATCGGCTGCATGCGCACTATCTCTCCCGAACGGTGTCGATCCCCCGGTTCGTCGCGAACGGACTGCTCGGCGCCCTGGTCGATGTCCTCGCCCCGTGGGTGGCGCTCGTCACCCGTCCGAACCGGGGCGACTTTATCCCGAAGGAGCGCCCGAGCGCGGACGGGGCACCTTCGGGCCGCCGCGCCCCGCGCGCGACCCGAGGTTAAGGGGCCGCAAGGCCCATCGGCCCCAAGACCTCGGCGATCGGCCGCAGCTCGCCGAGCTTGAACCGCTGCCCGGCCCGGGCGAGACCGGACGAATTTCCGATCTCGCAATGGAGGGTCGCCTGCTGCCAGTTCGCGGGCCCGGAGCCCTCCACGCCGAGGACGAAATCGAAATGCTGCGCGCTCGCCGGGAGGGCGTCCGCCCAGGTGAGCGCCAGCGAGACGCCCGAGGCGAGGATCGCCCGGACCGTCGGCTCGACCGAACCCGCGGGGAATATCGCGGCGAGCCGGTGGCAGTTCGACAGGGCGACCTGGGCGGGTCGCTTGGTCGCCGGCCGGCTCGAGATGAGCTCCTGCGTGTGCTTTGGTAGGCGCAGGAACTCCATCACGCGCTGCAACGAGGGGGGCGGCTCGTCCGGCCGGATCATCGTCGCGAGCGTCGCGGACCGGTCGGGTTCGCGCTGCAGCACGGTGGGGGCGATCACGCCGAGATGGTCCTCGGGAATGACGTGCCGGGCGAGCGGGTCCAACGGGTCGAGGCGTTCTTCGCGCAGGCGGACATCGGTCCACCAAAAGCCGGGATGCGAACGGTCGAGGACGGCGAACATGACCCAGTTGAGCAGCGCGCGGTTCGAACCGTGCAGCAGCAGCGACGTGGGCTGGAACGTGAATTCGGGCAACAGGCCGTGGACCGACGTGGGTCCCATGGAGGCTGCCCATGGTACGGTGGGCGGGAGGTATAAAACCGCGGAAAGGGGCGGCCCCGTTCCCTCGGGTCGGGGCCCTCGTTGGCCGGACGCCCGATTCGACCCGGGGCTCGCCTTGATGTACCCCGGGCCGCCATAATCTCGGGGGCCGTGGCCACTCGACCGGACCCGACCCCGCGTTCCGCCGATCCTCCCGGAACCCCCCGGTCTCTGGGCGCGCGGGGTCTTGCGTTCTTTCGGGCTCACCCGATCGTCTGCCTCGCCGTGCTCACCCCCGGGCTTCCGGAGTACCTCTCCACGTCCAGCCCCCTCCTCAATCTCGCGGTGAATCCGTTCTGGTTCTTCCTCGGCCTGGCGATCAATGTCGGCCAGTACACCGCGGGGGCCCTGCTCATTCGCGAAGTGGTCGTGCGCTACCACAAGGGATGGGGCACCGTCGCGTTGCTCTCCCTTGCCTACGGAGTCACCGAGGAGGGTCTCGGGGACAATACCCTCTTCAATTCGAACCACGGCGCCGACGGGATCCTCGGGTCGTACGGTCGGTTTGGGGGGGTGAACTGGGTCTGGTCGACCGGAGTTCTCGCCTTCCACATGAGCTACTCGATCGGGCTCCCGATCCTTCTGCTCGGACTCGCCCTCCCGGCCACGCGCGGCCGCTCGCTCGTCGGGCGTCGGGGCCTCGCCCTCGCACTCTGCTCCCTGGCGGCATCGACCGGGCTCGAGACGGCCATCGTGTTCGGGTCGTCGGGATTCTGGATGGGGACCCCGTTGCTCGTGGGCTCCCTCCTGACGATCGCCGTGCTCGTCTATGGCGGGTTCAAACTTCCGGCCTCGTGGGGACGTCCGACCCAGCCGGTTCCGTCCCTCTCCGCCCGGTGGGCCGGGTGCTTGGGTTTTGGAGTCTTCCCGGTCCTGTTCCTGCTCGAGTACGGCGGAGCGTACCTTCGGGTGCCCGCGGCCGCGATCGTGGCGGTGGAACTCCTCTTCCTCGCGAACCTGGTCCGGATCGTCCGGAACCGGGTCGGTCTCTCCGCGAACGAATACCTCCTCGTGAACCTCGCCTTCGGATTCGTCGTCTGGCAGGCGGTCTTCGGACTCCTATTGACGCTCGGCCTGCCCTACTCGCTTCCGCTCGTGGTCGTCGCCGTCTGGTTCTTCCTACGGCTTCGCCGCGCGTACGCCCCCACGTTACGGCCCGCCGCCCCGCCCCCGGGGGCGACCCCCGCGGCCGGCGGATAGGGCTCTCGGGAATCGGCCGCTCCCGTCGCACCGCTCAGTGCTTCGCTCGGTTCGGCCCGATCTGCGGGGCGGGACGAGCGTTGGCCTACCCCTGGTGGCGGACGGTGGCTTTCGTCCTCGCGATCGAGGACTGCAGTTTCCGCCATGCCGCATCGGCGCCCTGCTCCGGGGGCAGCAGGAGGCCGGCCTCCTCGGCCAACCGACGTTCCACATACTCGCGGGCGTCGCGGCAGACGGCGCAGATCTGACATTCGTCCCCGATCGGGCTTCGGGCGAGGCGTCGCAGGTCTTCGGAGTCCTGCGCGCCGTCGAATATGGCCACCTCGTGCAGCTCGCATCGCTCCGGATCGGCCATCGAATCCGGAAGGCGTCGCGAGGGGAAAAGCGCGCCGCGTGGCGGCCGCACGCCGGTTCTCGACGTCGGCACTGGTCCGGCTCCCTCTCCGAGCCCCGTCCACGGTCGGAGTGCCGAGGGCACGGCGTTCCGCGGGCCAGCGACGGGGCTATCGGGGCTCCCGACTTCGGGGAAACGATTCCCGTGGTCGAGAAAGGGTCTTCCTGGGGGGGGCTGGCCGACCGCTACCTCGTACGACCGGGCGCCAAGGTCCGGCTCGACCGCATGGACCCCGGCGACGCCTCGGGCTTCGCGGGCGACAAGGCGGCGAGCCGCAAGCAGCTCGAGAAACTGACCGAACGCCTCGCCGCCCTGCAGGAGCTCCTCTACGCGGGTCACAAGCACTCGGTGCTGATCGTGCTGCAGGGGATGGACTCGGCCGGCAAGGACGGTACGATCCGACGGGTCTTCGAGGGGGTGAACCCGCAAGGGGTGCGGGTCGTCTCGTTCAAGGCTCCGACCGAGCCCGAGCTCGACCACGATTTCCTCTGGCGGGTGCACGCGCAACTTCCGGCGCGGGGGGAGATGGTTCTCTTCAATCGGAGCCACTACGAGGACGTCCTGATCACGCGCGTCCACGAGCTCATCCCGAGGGAGGTCTGGGAGCGCCGCTATCACGAGATCAACGAGTTCGAACGCACAGTGACCCAAGAAGGCACCACCCTCCTGAAGTTCTTCCTGCATATCGGGCGGGACGAGCAGAAACGGCGGCTCCAAGAGCGGCTCGACGATCCCACCAAGCACTGGAAGTTCCGGGAGTCGGACGTGCGGGAGCGGCTGCTGTGGAACGATTACACGCGGGCGTACGAAGAGGCGCTTTCCCGGACGAGCACGGAGTGGGCCCCCTGGCACGTCGTCCCCTCCGACCGCAAGTGGCTGCGGGACCTCATCGTCTCCGCCGAGATCGTGCGGGCGCTCGAGGCCCTCCGCATGCGCTACCCATCCCTCCCCCGGGACTTGCGAGGGACCCGGATCCCGTAAACTCCGGCTCCCGCGACGACTGTCGATGCGGGTTGCCGAGCAGCAACCGCTCAGGCTCGGCCCGCCACGAAATGGCGAACCTGCTCGGGCGAGAAGTTCTCGACCCCGACCAAACGAACTCCGTCCGGCCGAACGAGGATCGGAACGACGTCCTGGGGGCCGAACCAGCGGTCCACGACGGATTGCTGGTCGCCCGGCCGATCGACGTCGACGATCGTCACGGACCGTCCGCGTCGCTCCGCTTCATCGAGGACCATGTTGACACAGATCAGTTGCTGCCCCGGGAGGTGCCAGGGTCGCTTCTCGGTGAGCGGAGGCTGGTCGAAGTTGGAGTCGGACGAAGCAGGTCCCCCCGACCCGAGGCGTCCGGTTCCCGGCACGACCATCGCGGACCACCGTAGCAGGAGGCCGACCCCGAACAAGCGGACCGCACTCGCTCCCGAGTCCGGCTCGCCGGCGACCAGGAGGACCAGGTCGTTCGCATCCGATAGCGCCATGTCGGCGCAATCCGCGTTTCAGCCTTAACAGCTCCGGCGTGCCATTTCGTCGAGGTTCGGTCTCGTACGGAGGGAATCCTCCCGGGGGCTCCGCGCGTTCGAAGGGGGGAGGGAGATGGTTTAAGGCCTCCCGTGTGAGGTCCCGGCGTCATGCCCGGCATTGCCTCCCTGCAAGCGAACCAGAACGCGACGATCGACGCGACCATCACCGCCATCTCGGCGGTCCGTGATGTCACCACCTCGCGCGGCGCTTCCCAGGTCGCCGACGCGACGCTCCAGGACGAGACCGGAACGATCACGCTGACCCTGTGGGGAGAGGACACGAAGCGTTACACGGTCGGCCAGAAGATCCGAATCACCGACGGATGGGTCAAGGATTTCCGCGGGAAGCTCCAGATCTCGATGGGGCGCTCGGGCAAGATCAGCGTCCAGCCCTGATCGGGGCGGCTCGAATTCCGGCCGCGGGTTCCCCGACCTCCGGGTCGCGGGGCGGCGCGCCGGGGCGCTCACCGGCGATTCGGTGCTGGACCACGATCGGTTTCAGAGGGGAATGGTGGCGCGGATGAGCGAACCGTTCGCGTATCCGGCCAGCGCGAAGCCGCGGCCCGAACCGGCCCACGACTCATACGAGATCACGACGAACGTCGAGCTCGGCTCGATCGGGATGTTCGCCGAGCCGTTCGTTACCGAGACCCAACGGTCGGCGGCCGTGTACGTGAGGAGGTTCGTCCCGTTCGGCGCCTGGAGCACCGCATACCACCGGGTCGACGAATCCGGTGGCGGCCCTCCGCAAAGGAGGGCGGGAGTGGCGTTCGCCACGACGTTCGGGTCCGGGATGAAGTCCCCGTCCCAGATCTCGGTCACCCGCGCGTTGACGTCCCCCGAGAGGAAGGAGGCGGAGGAGTTCACGAACGGGATGCGCTCGGCGTACGCCGACCCGCCCGAGCTGCAATTGACGGCGCTGATCGTGGGGGTTCCGAGCTGGACGATGATCGGGGCGCCGGGGCTGGGCGGTGAACTGTTCGACGGAGCGAAAGGTCGGGCCGAGACGATCACGTAGACCCCGAGCACCACGATGAGGACCACCAGGAGCACCCCGACCCGCTCGTTGCGCAGGTTCCGCCGCTGGGTCTCGCGCTCCCGAAAGGCGTGCGCGCGGCCCGGTGGGGGCGGTCGGCCCGACGGGGCGAGCGCGGGCGACTCCTCGGTCGTAGCTTGCGAGGGGTCCTTCGGGCCGGGGTCCGGTTCGTTCATGCGGCGTCGGGGGCCCTCGGCATCAATTCGAGATACGCTTCCTCGAGGACGAGCGAGGTGTTCGCGAACTGCACCACGGGGGCCAGCCCCTGGCAGAGCAGCAGCAAACGGGTCCGGGAATCGTCGGTCCCATCGAACGTGATCCTCCAACGTCGCCCCGAGAGGGCCACCAGCTCGCTCGCGAGCGGGCGCAACGATGCCGCCGCGGCCGGACTGACGGGGGTCGCGAACTCGACGTCCACCTGGCGGGACCGGATCCGGTCCGCCACCCGGTCCACGCGGTCCTGAAGGAGCACCTGGCCGCGGTGGAGGAAGATGACCTCGTCGCAGACCTCGGTCACCTCGAGCATCTGGTGGGAGCTCATCAGCAGCAGATGGTCGCGCTTCAGCCGGTTGAGGAGACCGCGTACGAGCACGCGTTCGGCGGGGTCGAGACCGCTCGTGGGTTCGTCGAGGAGCAGGACCGAAGGGTCGCCCATGAGCGCGGCGGCGAGGGAGACCCGCTGGCGCTGGCCCTTCGAGAGCCAGCCGATGCGGCGTCCGAGGGGCGGTAGGTCGAGCAGCTCGTGGCAACGGTCGACCTCGCGGTCGACATCGTCCCGCGTGAGCCCGCGCGCGCGCCCAACAACGTCGAGCGCTTCGTGGACGTTGAGCGTGGGGTACGGCTCCGGGGTCTCGATGAGCGCGCCCACGTCCCAGAGCGCGCGCTTTCGGTCGCGGGCGGGGTCCGCGCCGTTGAGGTAGGCCCGTCCCCGGCTCGGGCGCAGGAGTCCGACGAGCAGTTTGAGCGTCGTGGTCTTTCCGGCCCCGTTCGGGCCGAGGTAGCCGATCGCCCCCGCCCCCTCGTACCGGAACGACAGGTCGTGGAGGACGGGGGGGGCGTTGGGGAACGACTTGGAGAGTCCGGCGACCTCGAACGACCCCATGGTTCACCCGGTCGACTCCTTGCGTTGGTAGAGGTAGACACTCAGGGGAAGGAAGACCGCCACGTAGGCGGCCATGATCTCGAGCCCCTCGGTCACCGTAGAGGACCAGATCGTGTAGTATTGGTCTTCCCCGAGGGGGATCGCTTGGAAGTGTACGAAATCCGTGTCGAGGACCGCGGCCATCGCCCCCCCCGCGTATCCGAGGGAGAACCAGGGTTCGTAGCCGGCGAACTCGATCGTCGCTTGGAGGGTGGTGAATCCGACGTAGAGCGCGAGCACGGTGATCAGGACTCCCGCGGCCGGAGAACGGACGAACGGGCTGACGCAGAACGCGACGCTCAACGCGGCGAGGGCGAAGAGGATCGCGACCCCCAACGATTCGACGAGAAGGACCCAGGGGACGCTCGGTGCCCCGAAGAAGTAGACCGCCCCGGCCGCGCCGAAGACGTAGTACGCTCCGACCACGGCGAGCGTCACGAGAGTAGCCGCGGTGTATCGGCCGGCGAGGAGCACCGGCCGCCGGATCGGAAGGACGAGCATGTAGTAGCCCGCGCCGGTCGAGAAGTCGACGCTCAATGCGTCGCCGCCGAAGAACGCCGCCGCGAGCACCACGAAGAGGCCCGCGTTCACGAGGTAGTTGCTGAGATATTCGGAGCTACTGTGCAGCTGCTGGACCTGGACGGTAGCGATCCCCGCTTGTACCTGGAAGAAGAGCGTGAGCCCCGCGATCAGGGCCACGAAAGCGAGCAGTCCGTAGAAGCGATTGGTCCGTAGATAGTGCTCGAGCTGATGGAAGGTCGCGATGCGCCACTGGTCGAAATCGGTCACCCGCCGCCGGCGGACCGGACCCGGTTCGGGCGGGCGGGGCGGGACCGGTTCGGCCGCTGTCGCCGCGTGCTCCATGATCGACCGACCGGGGCGCGACCGCTCCGACCCAGCCGGATGACGGGCCCGGCGCGTCGGCGCGTCCCCGCGACCGGCGCGTAATTGAGCCGCCGTCTCGGGCTTAAATCTTAGGTCAGTCGCGCATCCCCCCTCACGCCGCTCCGACCAAACTGACGGAGGGACTATCTACCGAGGCACGAGTTTCCGGGATGCACCAGGTGTTCGAGGGAAGATGGGAACGCAGTCGGTGGGAGCGATGGCTGTTGTGGTTCTCGTCCTAACGGGCGTCTTCGCGGGCTCGGCGTCCGCCGCGGCGTCGGCGAGCTCGGAGCTCGACACTTCGGGAAACTCCTCTACGATCTCGGTTGCCGCGACGAACGATTACGGCTACCAGCCGTCGCCCTTCGAACAGGTCCCGACCAACACGACCATCACCGTTACCCTCACCGACGACTCGGACCTGCCCCACACGTTCACGATCATCGGCAAGGAGGGCTGGGTGGTGCCGTCCTCGATCTCCGCCTCCGACTTTGCGAACCTCGTCTACGGCCATTCCCCGCCCGTCCTGTTCAACCTGAACGTCTCCGGGAGCGGGGATGTGCAGAGCGGTTCGTTCGGTTCGCCCGGACCGGGATGGTACGAAATCGTCTGCACCACCCCCGGCCACTTCCAGAGCGGAATGTACACATTCATCGCTTTCGGCGAGAACCTGCCGCCCAACCTGACGCAGAACTCGCGGGTCGGAGTGGGCGGTGGGAGCGCCCTCGCCGTCGAGGCCGCGGCCGGCGGGGCGGTGGTCGTGGCGATCGTACTCGGGGTCGTTGTCTGGCGACGCCGACGCCGGGGCCACCCGCCCACCCCGGAATCGTTCTGAGGGCGTGCGGGGTCGCGGTCGTTCTCCGGCGGCACGGCCTGCCGCACGATGGGAAGCGTCAAACCCTTGAGGAGGTCCGTGGATTCGCCCCCGATGTTCGGGCCCGCGGCGGTCGGCGAGCGTGCGACGGGGCGCTTCGTCCTCGATCTACCGGACCTTTCCGATTGGTTCAACCCGTTCCTCCCAAGGTTCGCCCTCGACGCGGAACGCTGCGGGGGTGAGGTGCGCGTCATGCGGGACGGGGAGCGCCTCGTCGGGTTGTTGGTCTCCGACCCGGTCGAGCGGATCGCGACGGTGTTCACTCGTTCCCGAGCCATCGCCGAGAAAGTCGTCCGGAGTCGCGGCTCTTACGGCGTTTACTGCGAATTCTGGCTCGGGCCGGGGGGCGAAGTCTACGACATCTTCGGGGCCCGGCTCGATCCCGAGCGCGCTCGGATCCGCTTTCGCCACCCCGTCCGGGAGCTCCGGGACTCGGACATCCCCGCACTGCTCGACCTGATCCGGGAGGTAGAAGGTCCGGTAAATCCCCGCTGGTTCGAGGGGCTTCCGAATGCGAACGAGGCCGGGTTTGAGGTAGAAGTGGACGGGCGCCTCGCGGGCGCGGCCTGGGTCTCGCGCGCCGGCGCCCATGCACGGCTGCACTCGCTCGCCGTTCGAGTGCCATATCGACGCCTGGGAATCGCGAGCGACCTGCTGCACGCGCGCCTCCTGTGGGCCGTGCGGAACGGAGTGACCGAGGCGATCTCCGAGATCGCGCAGCCGAATTTCGCTTCCCAGCAGGTCGCGCTCCGCGGCGGCATGCACCGGCGCGGCCAGGTCTACTTCTATCGCCCGAGCTGAACGGATCGGCGGAGCGCACTAGGTTCGAGCCGCTCCGCAGAACGGGCACTTCTCGACCGTGGAATCGATCAGTGCCCCACAGTACCGACAGTTCACCTTCACGGTCTCCTTGATGATGATCTGCTGCACCGCCGGTTGGTCCATCGGCGTGAGGTGGACGCCGGGCGGCGGCGGTCCCATCGGGGGCAGCGTGTAGGTCATGCGCCCGGTCGCCGAGTGCTTCGGGAGAGGGTGGTTCCGTCGGGAGCGGGAGATCGCGACCGCGATGATCACGACCACCACGATGACGACGAGCAGGACGATGAGCAGGATCCAGGTCGAAGACAGCCCGCCCGAACCCGAGGAGGAGGACGAGGCGGCCGCGGTTGTGGCCGACACGCAGGCGCTGCGCGGCCCCTCGCCCGCGCTCGAGGATGCGGTCACCTCGAAACTGTACGTCGAGGACGACGCTAGCCCCGCCGTCGAGTAGGCGGTCGCAACCCGACCGAGGTCGACCGGAGTGGCGGGGCCGGAACACGACGAGCCCGAGTATTCGTACACGTGGTTATCGGTCACCGACCCCGAGGGATTGGTCCAAGCGAGGTTGATCTGCGTCGAGTTGACCGGGGTAGCCGCGACGCCCGTGGGAGCACCGAGGGGGGCGGCCCCGGGGGTCAGGGGATAGCTCGTGTGCGTAACGGAAAGCGTGTCGACGTAGGTGAAACCGTCACCGACCCCGTCGCTGTCCTGTTCGGTGTAGACGTACCCGATGATGAAGCCGGTCGAGGGGTCGAAATACGCCTTCCAATTGTAGGTCGCGTTGAACATGCCGTACGCGTCATCCCGCTGATAGGACCCGTTCCCTTCGGCAAAGATCGCTTTCACGAACGAACCCGCGGGGGTTTCGAGATTGAAGTTGTACGACGTCGTGACGACCTTCATACCGCTGTTCAGGAGGGTGAAGGTCGACCCGGCGGAGAGGGAGTTGTTCATGTAGAACCAGACGAACACCGGGCTCGTGTACCCGGTTTGATTGTCCGTCCCTTGCACGTACTCGAATGTTCCCGCGGAGAAGGTGAACGACCCGGACGAGGTCCAGCTCTCCTGGCCGCCCGAGTTGTTCTGGTAGTTGTCGGCGTTGTAGTAGAGCGCGGATTCGGTGCCGTTCGGAAGCACCGAGGTTACCGACAGCGAGCCGTTGATCACGGTCGACTCGGTGTAGCCGGCGTAGGTGCCGGTGCCGTCGCCGACGACGACGGTCTCGTTGTAAGCGAACTGGTCACCGGACTTCGGGGTGTAATGTGCGTTCGCCCCCGCCGAGAGCGGGCCGACGAGGAGTCCGATCAGAAGGACCGACGCGAGGAGCCAGACCCGCTGCGACAAACCGGTCATCCGCCTCCCACGCCGCCCCCACCGCCGCCGAACCCATGGACGTGTCCCGGGTGGGCCCCGCCGATACCGCTGTAAGTTGAGAAGTGCCCGTAATTCACGAGCACGATCGGCACGAAGAAGAACCGGGGACCGTAGACCCCCGAGACCGCCGCTGCGGTCGGCGCCACGGCCGCCGTCGCGTCGAGGGGACCGACGAGTTCGTTGCGGATCCCGTGCAGCATGCGGACGGCGAGGCAGATCAGCTCCGCTTGGGACATCGGCATGGCGCGCCGGCCGACGATATCGTACGCGTGCTCGAGCAGGTTCAGCGTGTCGTTCGCCTCGAGCGTGGAGATCGTGGCGAGGACGGAGGCCGCGACGAGCGGATAGGCCAGGTACGCGGAGAGTCCTTTCGCGAGGATCGCCAGCTTCGTGCTGATCCCCTCGACGGGCACCTCCGACGTCGCGAGGTACGCGGCGGAAAGCTCCGTGTCCTCGGAGGTCTGGTACCCCCAGCCGGCGAACATCGCCCGGATCGATTGGAACTTGGCGCCGAGTTCGGGGACGGGAAGGTTCACGATGGCCAAGAGCGCGGCGGATTCGTACGAACGGGTGTAGTTGAGGTACTGCGCGAGATTCGGCGTCGCGATCGTGCCGTCGCCCCGGCGGCCGAGCAGGAGGATCGACGCGACGCCGAGCGACGATTCGTTCGGGATGTTGAGCTTCCCCACGTCGCGCTGGATCTCGAGAAAGGTGGGGTAGACTTCGCCGAGGGGCTGCGGGAGGGAGAAGAGGATCTCCGACGCCAGGAGGCGGTTCTCGACGTTGTTGCTGAGGCGCTGGACGGTGTTGTAGATGTTGAGGAACGTCGCGGTGCCCTGCGCGGTATCGGGCTGGTTCTTCGCGAGCCCGATCGAGATCGCCCAAAGGTTCGACTTCTCCGCCCCGGCGATGTATGGCTGGATCCGCGCGAGGTAGGCCGCTCCGCCGGTGGCGAGGTTCGTGAGGTCGTCGGTGATCTTCTGGGACTGGTTCCAGTAGGTCTGGAAGTCCGTATCGGAGACGCGGTAAAGCCGGATCGCGAGGTTCCGGGTCTCGAGCGCTCCGAGGCCGGTGAGACCGACGAATCCGTCGCCGCAGGGCGTAATGGTGTCGAGCAGCGAACGTTGCGCGACCAGCTGCCCGAACTGCTGCTGCCGTTGGAGAAGGTCGCCGTCCACCGCCTTCAACCGGGCCGCGTCCTGGTTTTCTTGCTGGAGCTTCGCCGCCTGCTTGTCCTTCCCTTCGAGGTGGAAGAGGATCGAATGGGTGCTCCGGGTCTCCTCCTCGACGTTTTCGGCGAGGTCGGCGCGCTGGCGACGCTCCTGGTCGAGGGCGGCCTGGTCCGCCGCGAGACTCTGGACTCGGTCCTGGAGGTCGTGGACCTGGTCCGCGGTGAGCATCTGGATGAGGTTCAACTGGGCGAGCAGCGCCGTGTCCGAGCTGCCGAGCGGCGCGGTCACGTTCTTCGCCGAGACCTGGTTCAGGAACGCGTAGACGTCCTTGCAGCTCGTCATTCTAGAAGTCCATCAAGGGGAACTCGTAGCTTAACGATTCTTCCCGAACGCGCGGGCGAATCTCGAGCGTGAGCCGATGGGGGTCGGTTCGGGCGCGTACGTAGGGGTCGTCCTGCAGCGCCTCGACCACGATCGACTCGAACTGGCGCTTCCGGCTGCCCGCGGGCCCGAAGCGGCGCGAGCGCTCCGTTTCGATCTGTTCGTAGGCGAACATGAATTCGTACAGCGACCGGAAGATCTGGTCCTCGATCTTCTCCCGGACCTCGCCCCGGTCCACCGAAACCGCATCGATGCCTTCGAGGTCGACGAAAAAGACCGTCCCGTCGGGCGCGAGAACGGCATCCTTGTCCAGCCACACGTCCTGAAAGTCGAGGCCGGAACAGCGCTCCGGGGAACCGGAACGCGCCAACGTTCGAGCGAAGAGCGTGAGCAGGGCGATACCGCTCCGAACAAAGTTCACCTCGAACCGATGGGCTCGCTCCAAGGAGTCGAGCCGGAACCGGTCAAAGACGTGGCCGGGGTCCTGTCCGACCGTGCTCCGCCCGTGGAAGTAGATCCGGACATTCGAGGGTACGAGCCGGATCTCCTGGACGATACGGTTGAGGTAGCGGCGGTACCAGTGAATGCTCCGCAACCGGTTGGCCACCGCCTCGGGAAGCAGCGCGATCTTGACGACGGGGGCGATCCGGAACCCCTCGATGCTCGTCAGGTCGGCGGTCTCCGATACCCGCAGCGCCGTCATCGCGTGCGGGAGGCCCTGCCCTCCGTAGGGGGACCCTCGAAGCCAGAGTTCGCCGGTGATGAAGCCCCCCGAAGGGTCGGGGCCGGCAGCACGGAGCCGCTCTCGGACGTCGAGGTCGTCAGAAAGCTCCGCGGCGTACGCACTGTCAAGGCGGCGCAGGGAGAACGGGTCGATGGTCGATCCGATCCCTTTCACGGAGAGAAAGTACGGAAGACCGTCGATCGTGGCGACCGGTTCGGGGAAGATCGCACTTCGGTTGTCGTCCTCGACCGCCTCCACCGTGCCCCGCCGGGGCGCGTCCACCATCGCCTCCATGGTCGGAGGGAGGAAGAACCGGTCCCACGCCGCGAGGTCAAAAATGCGGAAGTTCCGATTCGTGATCGTTTCGGCATCAAAACTGGACAGCCGAAGAGGAGGACCTTCCAATCGGTCGGACGTGGGCGGAGCATCGACGGGCCCGATCGGCCCCATTCCCTGGGGGCCTTGCACTCGCGCCGCGGTCGAAGGAGGATCCGGCGCCATCGGCAGGACCGGGCCATTCTCCGATGGCCATAGCCTCTCTGTCACCCCCATTCACCGACCTCGAGGGTCGGGACTCTTCCTTGTCGGAGGAGGTTTCTCTCGGCGGCCAAGCGGGTCGAGTTTCGCGGATCCGGTATCTATTTGCCCTCCGCGCGCCCGCGTGGAGGCGAGGCCGGACGGTGCCTGCCTTGCAATCTCCTCGAAGCTCCTCCCGCGGCATTGCGAACATTCTCGAGTTCGTACGGAGCCTGATCGGCCGACCGGTGCCGCTAGGCACAATTATCCCACTGCCGTCGCCGATGGGGAACGGTCAGTGATCCAAACTAGCGAGCGCGCCCAACGACTGACGAGCGATCTGATGAAGATCCGGGCCGAGCGCTTCGAGCTCCGTCGGGGGATCCGCAGCGCGGCGCTCGTCGTCGCCCCGCTCGCCGTCGGGTTCGCGCTCGGCTACATCGAACTGAGCGTTCTCTTCACGCTCGGCGCGCTCAACCTGCTCCTGGTCGAGGCGCCCGCCCCGACGCTGACTCGGTGGCGGGCCCTGGGTTTGGGGACCGTCGCGAACACTCTCGCGTTTGGCGCCGGCACGCTGCTCTCTCACGCCCCGATCGATATCGAGGTGCCGCTCGCCGGGGTGGGCATCTTCGTGGCGTTCTTGTTCACCCGCTGGCCGGAGTGGGAGAACGTGGGATTCATCGCGGCCGTGATGTTCGTCTTCTCTCTGGGAATCCCGGTCACCAACCTGACCGGCGAAATCCTGCGTCCCTTCGCGATTCTCTCGGGGGGCCTTTGGGCACTCTTCGGAGTCTCGCTCTATCGGGCGTTGACCCAGCCGCCGTTCGGACGCGTTCGTTCGAAGGGCGGCACCCCCGAACCACCTGCACCGCCCGTTCGCTGGAGAGCCGCAGCACCGCATGCGGCGATTGTGGGTGGGACCGTGGCGGTCGGTTTGCTGTTGGGGAGCCAGCTCGGTCTGGCCCGGGACTACTGGATCATGCTCACCATCATCGTCGCATTGCGGCTCGACCTGGCGACCACCGTCGCCTACTCGAGCGCGCGGATTTTGGGCACCGTAGCGGGAGCGAGCGTCGCCTTCGTGATCACCGATGCCACGCAGGACCCCTGGATCCTCTTTCCGGTACTCGCGGCGGTCACAGCAATGTGCTTCGCCACGCGTTCGGTGAACTACACCCTGTACGCGATGTGGATCACCCTCACCGTGATCGTGCTCCTGAATCTCGCGTACTCGGGCGGGCCGGCTCTGGCCATCACTCGGGTCGTAGACACTCTCATCGGTGGAAGTCTCGCGCTTCTGGCCGCGTTTACTCTCTGGCTTACGGTCCATCGACCGCGGGGCGCGCGCGCGCCCCCCGCGTAGTCGCGCTCGGCCTTTCCCTCCATGTCCCGAAGAACCGGGCGATCGTCCTCAGTGTTTTACAGAAGGGGGGTGTAGCCGCCCACGTCCCGGGGTCATGGGCGGTCCCCGTGGAAAAGCAGCCACCAGGTAGCGGGCGGCGCCCGTGCGCGAAGCCCTGGCCGGGTCGTGGGCCGCGCCCCTGCGGAGGGACGCGCCAGTTTGGAGACGCCTTCCCGCCCACGGTTGAACGATACCGGCCCGGGGCGAGCCGCGGAGGGAGGCTATCCCTCCCGGACGGCGAGCGCAGCGCGCTTCCGTCGGCGAGCGAGGGCTCCGCGGACGAGTAGCCACCAACCCGCGATGGTCATGGCCGCGAAGGCGAGGAGCACGGGGTTCGTGAGGTCAGCAAAGGAAACTCCCGGCTCGCTCGGAGAGAACACCAGGTTGGGCAGGATCGCAAAAGCCCAGAACAGCGAGCCGAAGAGCGCGAGGTAGCTTCCGACGACTTCCGCCCACGACACTCCCGGACGCTTACCGAAGTAGTATGCCGGAAGCTGTCGCCACGGAATGTCTACAGGCTGAGACACGACGATGGCGCCGTCCTCGACATCCATCGCCACGCACCCGGAAGCGCAACGGCGCCTGATAGTCCTTGGGGCAATCAAACCGATTCGTTGGGTCCCACCGGGTTTGGAGACGCACTGCCCCTGTGTGTTTTACAAAACTACACAATACATAAATATGTGTTAAATTTGTGTAAAATTCGTGCGGAACGCCCGAGCCGACGCTCCCGCGACTCGATTCCTCGGTGTTCGCCTAACGCGCGAGGAAGTGTCGCTCCTCGACGGCTTCCAACGGGACCACGGGCTCTCGACCCGCTCGGACGCGGTGCGAGCGCTCGTACGGTCCGCGAGCGAACCCCCGCCGGACTCGGTGCCGGTGCCACCGACCTTGCAGGGGGAGCTCGAAGAGCTTGTTGAGAACGGCTATGCCCGAGACCTCGAGGGCGCGATCGCTCTCGTGACCGGCCTCGGGCTGACGGAGCTTGCTCGGACCCACTCGGAACGCCTACCGTCCCTGCGCGAGCGGGCTCGGTCGGTGAAGGATCGCCGAGAGGGTCGACGTCGGGCGGACCGTGAGGGTCGGGGGCTCCTCGGGCGCTAGCCTCCGAAAACGGGGAAGGGTTGCAAAATGGAAACGATGGCGATCGCCTGGAGCGAACGGAGCGGGTTCATCTGCCGACTGTGCCGACAGGATGCTAAGCATAATGAGGTGCTGCACATCTCGTACTGTCCCGTCCACGGTCTCAGCTCTCCGCTGGACCAGCTCCCGTGGCGGCCGGAGGCGAGACTATCGCGCGGCTCTATACCCGCACGGGCGATCGTGGAACCACCGCTCTCGCCGGTGGTTCGCGCGTAGCGAAGGACGCTCCGCGCATTCGCGCCTACGGCACCTACGACGAGCTCGGGGCTTACCTCGGGCTCGTCCTCGTTGACCTTCCCTCCGAGCTCACGACGATCCGAGCGGTCGTCCGCCGTCTCGAAGACGAGCTCTTCATCGCCCAAGCGGAGCTCGCCACCGCGCCCGGCCACCGTCCGCCCGAGCACCGCATCGGGGCGCGGCACGTGGACCGACTCGAGTCGGATATCGAACAGTTCGAGTCCTCGCACGCTCGACTCCACGCGTTCGTACTGTCGGGGGGCTCTCGTCCCGCGGCGTTGCTGCAGGTCGCCCGGGCGATCGCACGGCGCGCCGAGCGCGAGCTCTGGACGCTGAACCGCGAAGAGCCGCTCTCCCCCGAGCTCCTCGGCTGGGCGAACCGGCTGAGCGGCCTCCTCTTCGCCCTCGCGCTCGCGACGAACCACGCGCTCGGCGTCGCCGAGGTCGCCCCCGACTACTCGGTCTAGCTCCGGTCGGGAGGGGTTCCAGTTGGAGATCGGGATCGTCGGGAAGCCGAACGTCGGGAAGTCGACGTTCTTCAACGCGCTCACGTTGCTCGACGTTCCCATGGCTCCGTACCCGTTCACGACCATCACCCCCAACCGCGGCGTCGCGGCGATCCGGGCTCCGTGTCCGCACACCGAAAAGGGTACCCCGTGCACGCCGGGGAACGCGAAATGCGTCGGAGGCACCCGATGGGTCCCCGTGAATCTCGTCGACGTTCCGGGTCTCGTGCCCGGGGCGCACGCGGGAAAGGGCCTCGGCCACAAGTTCCTGGATGACCTCCGGGCGGCCGACGGGTTCGTCCAGGTGGTCGATCTCTCGGGGGCCACCGATGAGGAAGGGCGCCTCGCGGAACCGGGAAGCCACAACCCGGGCGAGGAGGTCCGTTGGCTCGAAGACGAGCTCGTCGCGTGGGTCGCCGAGATCCTCGGCCGCGACTTCGTCCGCCATGCGCGCGGCACCGAGCTGGACGGCAAGAAGGTCGAGGACTTCCTCGCCGAGCGATTGACCGGTCTCTCGATATCCCCGGCCGTGATCGCGACGGTGCTCCGGGGTTCGAGCGTCGAACGGGCGCATCCCGCCCGTTGGACGGAGGAGGAACGCTCCCAGCTCGCGCGTCACCTCCTCGAGGCCTCGAAACCGCGGCTCGTGGCCGCGAACAAGTGCGACCGAACATCGAAGGAACAATCGGACACGCTCGCGGAAGTGATCGCCCCGATTCCGTGTGTTCCGACCGCTTCCGACGCCGAGCTCACCCTCCGCCGTGCGGCGCGATCGGGACTCGTGAACTACCATCCCGGCGACCCGAACTTCGAGGTCAACGACCCGACCCGGCTTTCACCGCCGCAGGCGAAAGCGCTCGAGGGAATTCGGACGATCCTCACCCACTGGGGGTCGACGGGCGTACAACAGTCCCTCGAACAGATGGTCTATTCGCGCCTCGGAATGATCGTGGTCTATCCGGTGGAGGACGAAACGCACTGGACCGACGGCCAGGGCCGGGTGCTGCCCGACGCGTTCCTCGTTCCCGCGAACACTCCGGCGCGCGCGGTGGCGTACCGGGTCCACACCGACCTCGGCGAGAACTTCATCCGTGCGATCGACGGCCGGACCCACCGGGCGATGGCGGCCGACCACCCGCTCGGACCGAACACGGTCGTGCGCATCGTCGCACGGAAGTAACCGCCCCGGGGGCGGGGTCAACCTTCTACCAGGGTCGCCCCTTCGGAGAAGGGGCGGACGACGAACGGCAGCCCCCCGGCCCGGGCGAGTCGACGGAGGAGTTCGGTCTCCTTCCCGGGGATGGGTAGTGCGACCACCGACCCTCCGGCGCCGGCCCCGGTCAGCTTCGCTCCCTCGGCCGCCGGTTTCGCGGCTTCGAGCAGCGCCTCGAGCCGAGGGTGGGAGACCCCGACCTCGCGCAAGAGCTCCTGGTTCTGCGTGAGGAGCGCGGCCACGGCGGCCCGGTCGCCCCGACCCACGGCGTCGATCCCGGCGCTCGCGACGCGCCGAAACCTCTCGAGAAGTTCGGGCCCGTCGGGGGTCGCGAGTCGGGCTCCCACCGAGCGCACCGCGTCGGCCGTGGACCGAGGGATGCCGGTGTAGGCGACGACCCAGACCCATCCGGGGTCGCGGACCCGCCGCACTTGCCAGTGTTGGTCCGCCGAGCGGATGGTCCAGAGCGGCTCGCCCGGCCCCCCGTTGATCGCCACGAACCCGCCGGCGACCACGGTGCTCGTGTCGCCAGGGCTCCCGACGCCTTGGGCCCCGCGTTCGATCTCGAAGCTCCGTTGGGCGAGGGTCGGCCGGTCGATTCCGCCGCTCGCGGCCGAGAACGCTGCCGCGAGCCCGGTGACGAACGCCGCCGAGGATCCGAGACCGGCGGCCCGCGGGATCCGGGAGACGGCTCGGACCTCGACGGGAACGCGGGCGTTCCAGCTCCGTTCGACCGCGGAGCGGAAGTAGGCGTTGCGACGCAACGCCTCGGGATCGGAATTCAGACGCGTCGCGTCGCTCGTTCGCACGAACACCTGGGTCGTGAGGTCGATCGCGAAGACGAGTTCGGGGGCTCCGTGCACAACCGCATGCTCCCCGAAGACGATGCATTTCCCCGGAGCGCGGGCGGAGATCGGCAGTTCCCGGGAGGGGATGCTCCCCGATTCCGAGGTCATGGGCGGGATCGTCCTCCCACGATCCGCTTCCCCCGCGCGGAGGGGACGATCCGCTGCGGTGCGTCTCCCGCGCGCGCCGGCCGCGGGAGACCGAGCAGGCGCTCGAGCGTGACCGCCACCGCCGCGACCTCGCTGTGCGGTTGGTGGCCCACCGCGACGTTGTACGTGGCGCGTCGGTACAGCTCGGGCGGAACCTTCGCGCCCCCCACCACGAGCAGGATCTGGCGGAGCCGACCGAGTCGGGGCAGCGTGCGCTCGAGCGGAAGACCATACATCGTGAGGTGGACCACCGTGCCCGGGAAGGACCGTACGAGGCTCTTCCAGTCGTCGACCGGGACCACGGCGAAATCGCCGCCCCATCGATGGGTCACCGCGGCGATGCGTTCCGCGAGCGCGTCGTCGCGGGGGTTCAGGTACATGCGGCGCGCCCCGAACGCCCGGGCGGCCAGGGCGACATGCGTGGTGAGCCGAGGGTCTCGGCCGGGCCGGTGTCCGACCCGCAGGACCGAGACCTCGGGACGAGGCCTACGTGCCGAGCGGCTCCGCGACGAACCGTTCGATCCGGTGGCCACGGTACTCCAGCTTCTCCGAACGCTTGACGAGCGCTTTGAGCCGCGTCGGGCTCATGCCGAGCTCCTCCGCAACGTCCGAGAAGAACCTTCCCTCGGTGCCGACGGCGTCAAAGATCCGCTGCTCGAACTTCGAGTACTCCTTGAGTCCCATGGTCGCGATGGCGAGGACCTCGGAGATCTCGGCGAGCGGTGACGTCGTGCTGATGTTGATGGTCGAGTAGTAGAAGTGGTAGCTCTTGTCCGGCTGGTGGCGGCCCTCCCGGGCGACCCAGCGCGTGTCGATGAGGCGCAGCTTCTCGAAGAAGGCGAGTGCCTTCACTCCGTCCTCGCCGAACTCGCGCTTCACGTCGTCGAGGGTCAACCAGTTCTCCCCGAGCCGCTGGACGAGCTTCAGTTTCACCGGGGTGTCGACCGCCCGCAGGATCGGAACGAGGTCGCTCACGTCGTTGACAACCTTGATCCGATGCATCGTGGCGGACACGTGATGTTACCCCGACCCGGGGGTCGCCCGGATGGTTTCCAGTAGCATGCGCCGGTACTTCCCGTAGCGGTCCCCCGGGTCGAAGCGGGCCGGATGGGGGGTTTGGGTGGTTCCGGAGCAGCGCGGACATTTCGGGAGGAACGTGTACCGCTCGCAGGCGCGACAGACGCGCAGCACGGAAGCGGTCATGCGCGGGCGAACGTCCCCTGGCCGCCCGAGTTCTTGATCGACTTGAGGGTCGCTTCGGTCGCCTTCTTGAGGGTCTCCTCGGCGATCTTGTACTGGGTCGCCTGGACCCGGATCCGGTAGCGCGGGGCCCCGACATACTGGACCTCGACCGCTTCGGGGTCGACGGTCTCGGCGGCGAGAAGCGCCGCGCGGACGTGTTCGAGCCCGTCCGGCGACGGGTCGGAGACCTCGAACGTCCCAAGGATCGTCACGTGCGGGGGAAGGATGTTGTCGCGTGCGACCTTGAGGAAGGCGGCCGCCCACGGAGCCTTTTCGTTCTCCTTCTGGAACCGCTTCGGGTCGGCCGACGCGACCTCGAACGCCTGGAAGAGCGACCCGTACTTCTCGATCAGCGTCGGTCCGAACTGGTCGGCGGCCTCCGCCGAAGTGATCTTGAGCGGCTGCGCGACCTGCTCCAGGAGGCGCATCGCGCGCTGCTCGTTCTTCCACGCCTGGACCTTCTCGCGGCGCTGGTGGTCGTTAATCCGTTTGAGCGAGAGGTCGATCTGCGACTTCGCGGGGTCGACCCGCAAAACTCGCGCGACGATCTTCTGGCCCTCGCGGATGTGGTCGCGGATGTACTTGACCCACCCCGTCGCGACCTCGGAGAGATGGATGAACGCCTCGCGCTTGCCGTACTCGTCGAGCGTGACGAAGGCGCCGAAGTTACGGATCGACGTCACCGTGCCGATGACGAGCTCGCCTTCTTCCGGAAGCTCGGGGCGAAGAGGCATCCGACGACCGCGTCCCCGGCTAGGCGGTCGCGGGGCGAACGAGTTCGCCCCGGAGCTTCGCCTGGCCCCCCGTCGGCGTCGCGAGGGTCGCGCCGCAAACGGAGCAGTTCACTACGGTAGCCGGTCGGCTGAAGATCGTCTGCTCAGTAGAGCAGTCCGGACACTTCACGACCCAGAACGGAGATGCCCCTCGCATGTACGAACGTCCCGCTAGTGGTGCTCCACGAGCTCGAGCTGGCTCGCGCGCCAGCTCGCCGGTTGGACCGTGTACTTGCACTTCTTGCAACGGAATCTCAGGTTGACCCGGCGGACCGCCTTCGCGCGGCCCTCGGGCTTCGGACGGGGAAACCCTCCGTAGCCCCGGGTGGCCCGACGGAATCGGCGCTGCCCCCACTTGAGCTCGGAGGCGGGCCGCTTCTTCGCCTTCTCGACCTCGTGCTCCGTGTGCGTCTTGCACTTCGGGCAATAGGTCGACACGCTCTTAGGGTAGTGCATCGGCGGGCGGCGAGACTGGCTTGCTATAAAGCCATTGGGGCGGCCCGCGCTCCGAATGGGGGAGCGGGTCGGCCCGCCGGGGTCAACCCCGGCCCGGACCCGAGGTCCGGCGCGAGCTACCGGACCCGCCGGTCGGAGGCTCTGCCGAGAGAAGCGAACCTAACGCTTAAGTAGGGAAGCCTTTTCGGCGCGACCGCGTTTCAGTGTCTCGGAGGAGAAATTGCCCGACCGGTCGGCCGTTGAAGTGGTGAGCGAGGCGATCTCGAAGGCCACCGAACGGAAGTTTCCCGAAACGGTCGAGCTTTCGGTGAACCTCAAGGACCTGGACCTCACGGTCCCGAAGAACCGGCTCGAAGACGAGGTCCCGCTGCCGAAGGGCCGCGGGAAGACCGTGAAGGTCGCGGTCTTCGGCTCGCCCGAACTCTGCCAGAAGATGCGCGGCGTCGCGGACCTCGTGGTCGCGGCGAACGAGCTCGACGAGTTCGCGAAGGACAAGAAGAACGTGAAGAAGGTCGTGAGCGATGTCGACTTCTTCCTCGCGGAAGCGCCGCTCATGCCGACGATCGGTAAGCGGCTCGGTGTCGTGCTCGGACCGCGCGGGAAGATGCCGCGCCCGGTGCCGCCGGGCAGCGACCCCACGAACCTTGTGAACGCCCTCAAACGGTCGATCCGCATTCGCTCGAAGGGAAACCGGACGTTCCACGCGCCGGTCGGCACCCGCGACATGAAGCCGGAAGAGATCGCCCAGAACGTCGACGCCGTGCTCGCCCGTATCGTCGGGAAGCTTGAGCGGGGACGCACGAACATCGAGTCGGTCTACGTCAAGACGACCATGGGGCCGGCGGTTCGGCTCTGGTAGGAGGTCGGAGATGCCCGGTCGCGGTTCCGTACCCGAGGAGAAGATCGCGCGGGTCGACGCCCTCGCGACGAAGCTCCTCTCAAAGCCGATGGTCGCCGTGGTCGGCATCCGTGGCGTGCCCGCCTCCGCGCTCCAGTCGATGCGCCGCGAGCTCCGCAACCGGGGCCACCCGATCACGGTCGCTCCGAACAGCGCCATCCGCCACGCGATCGAAAAGGCGACCAAGAAGCGGCCCGCGTACAAGCCGCTCATGGACCAGGTCGAGGAACCCACCGCCGTCCTCGCGGCGGAAGGGAACCCGTTTTCGCTCTACCAGGAGTTCCTGCGGACCCGTTCTCCGACCCCCGCCCGCGGCGGAGAGCTCGCGCCCGCCGACATCACGGTGCCCGCGGGGACGACGAGCTTCAAGCCCGGTCCGATCGTGGGGGAGCTCCAGCACGCCGGGTTCCCCGCCGCGATCGAGAAGGGGAAGGTCATTCTCAAGAAAGATACCCTCATCGTCAAGGCCGGAGCCCCGATCTCCCGCGAGGTCGCGGGTTTGCTGACCCGGATGGAGATCTTCCCGCTCGAGGTCGGTCTCACGCTGCGCGCCGTGGTCGACGGCACGACCTTCTACCCGCCCGAAGTGCTGTCGGTCGACCTCGACGCCCGCCGGGCCGACTTGGCGCGCGCCGCGGCGCAAGCGCTGGGGCTCGCGGTCGAGCTCGCCTTCCCGACCTCGCAGAGCCTGCCGCACCTGCTCGGGCGGGCGCACCGACGCGCGCTCGGGGTCGCGCTCGCAACCGGCTATGTCACGAAGGAAACGATCGAACCGCTCTTCGCGAAAGCGATGCGCGAGGCCGCCGCGGTCGGCCGCTTGATGGGTCACTGAGGGTTCCCCCAGAGTCCACGGAGTGAGAACAATGGAGTACGTGTATGGTGCGCTGCTGCTCAACGCAGCCGGAAAGACGATCGATGAGAAGGGCCTCACCGGGGTCCTCGACGCGGCGGGGGTCTCCCCCGACACGGCTCGGGTGAAGGCGCTGCTCGCCTCGCTCGAGGGGGTCAACCTCGCCGAGGTCCTCGCGAAGGCGGAGTCGTTCTCGGCCCCTGCTCCCGCGGCGGCCCCTGCCGAGAAGAAGGAAGGCAAGGGCGAGAAGAAGGAAGAGGAGAAGAAGGAAGAGAAGGGCGTCTCCGAGGAAGAGGCGGCCGAGGGACTCTCCGCCCTCTTCGGCTAACTTCGAGGTAATTCCAAGCGCACCGCTTAAGTCCCGAGGCCGGGTAGGTAGCGCCGGAGGTCGTCCTCCGACCTTCGGTCGTGCCATGCCTCCTCGGGAGTTCTGCGGCGTCGTCGGGGTGTCGCTCCAGGGCAAGGGGGCGGCCCCCTACCTGTTCCGGGGCCTGCGGGCCCTCCAGCACCGTGGCCAGGAGTCCGCGGGCATCGCGACGACGAGCCACGGCGTGATGCACCACCAGAAAGGAATGGGCCTCGTCCACGAGATCTTCAGTCAGGAGCTGCTCGACTCCCTGCGGGGGTCGAACGGGATCGGCCACGTCCGCTACCCGACCACCGGTGCCACCGACCTGGAGAACGCACAGCCGATCATCGTCAAGATCCACGACGAGGACGGGGCGATTGCCCACAACGGCGACATCGTGAACTTCGAGCGCGTGCGCCGCCGCCTGCAGGTCCAGGGCGTCGACCTGCTCGGGAACGCGGACACCGAGATGATGGCGCAGACGATCGCCCTCGAGTACGGGCATAGCCGCGACCTCGAGGCCGCGATCCGCCGCGCCTGCGCGACGCTCGTCGGCGGTTACGCCGTCGTCTTCCTCGTCGGGAACCGAGTCTTCGCGTTCCGCGACCCGCTGGGCATCCGGCCGCTCGTCTTCGGCGTGATCGAGGGCGGTGTCGCGGTCGCGAGCGAATCCGTGGCGCTCGAGCTGATGGGCGGGAAGGCCGTCCGCGATGTCGAGCCGGGGGAAGTGCTCGTGCTCGAGCGCGGCCAGCTCGCCCATTCTTCGCATATCCCGAACAACGGCGAGACCGCGCACTGCATGTTCGAATGGGTCTACTTCTCCCGTCCGGATTCGGTGGTCGATAAGCAACCGGTCTACGATGTTCGTCACCGCATCGGTCTGCGCCTCGCGAAGGAGGCGCCCGTCGAGGCCGACCTCGTCGTGCCCGTTCCCGACTCGGCGCGGCCGCAGGCGCTCGGATTCGCCGAAGGTTCGGGCATCCCGTACGCGGAGGCGTTGATCAAGAGCCGTTTCGTGGAACGGACGTTCATCCTGCCGGACCAGCGCCGCCGCGAACTCGAAGTCCAGGTGAAGCTGCACCCGGTCCCCGGGCTCCTCAAGGGAAAACGGATCGTTCTCCTCGACGACTCCATCGTCCGCGGAACGACGCTGCGGGAGATCGTCCAGATGGTCCGTTCCGCGGGCGCCGTGCGGGTCGAGGTGCGCGTCGGGTGTCCACCGATCCGGGCGCCGTGCTACTTCGGCATCGACATGAAGGATCGTCGGCAGCTCGTGGCCCACGACCGGACTCCGGCGCAGGTCGCAGAACAGATCGGCGCGGACAGCGTGCACTACCTCTCGATCGAGGGGCTGGTCGAGTCGATCGGCCTCAAGGCCGAGAACCTGTGCCTCGGCTGTCTGACCGGACGATATCCGGTCGAGGTCCCCGAGGAGCGTCATCGCTTCCAGAAGTCGCTCGCGGAGTTCTAGAGCGTGCGGCCGACGCTCGTCGTCGGGAACGGTCCGGCACTCTTCGTGATCGGGGCGGACTCCGTCCGGCCGCTCGGACCGTTTCCACTCGACCCCGACCCGCGAGAATCGGCGTCCCGCTTCGAGGCGCTCGGCCGGGCGGAGCTGCCGACGCGCCTGCTCGCCGTCCTAGAGACGGTGCCCGGGGAATCCCGTTTCGTGGCGTCCCCGCCCCGCCTCGCCCGCGCCGTGGCGGAGTTCTCGGGACGCCGGGTCGACCCTCCCACGACGGAGGAGCTCCGACGAGGTCGGGCGGCGGTGCCGGCTCCGGACCCGCTGGTCGAACGTCGGTTCTTCCTCGCGCTCGGTCACTTCCGGCTCGAACTCGCCCTGCGCGCCCCCGAGGAGGTCCTCATCACGCTCGCCCGCGAAGAGGAACGGGTCGAACGTGCGGCGGGACGGGAGTCCCGCGCCGCGGAATCGTTCGTCCCGGTCCCCGGCTCTCCGCTCGATCGGCACATCGCCGCATGGGACCGGGCCCGGGGGGCGATGAGCGAGCTCTCGGAGGCGCTACGTCGGACGCTCGAGGCCGAGGCGAAGTCCCTAGTCCCGAACCTGAGCGCCGTCGTCGGGGCGCGAACCGCGGCTCGGCTCGTAGCACTCGCGGGCGGCGTGAACCCGCTGTCTCGGATGCCGGCGCCGCGGATCCAGCTTCTCGGTAGCCGGCGCCGCCCCTCCCCCGACCGCGGGCCCCGTTACGGGATACTGTTCCGGGCCGACCGCGTGGCGGACGTGCCGATCGGCCGCCGGGGAGCGTATGCGCGGAGCCTCGCGGCGCTGGCCGCGATCGCGGTCCGGGCCGACGCGACCACGCACCGCAACATCAGCGCGGAGCTCGTGGCGCGCCGCGACCGTCGCGTCGAATCTCTCCGGAGGCGGCGCCGATGAGGGCGGGGCGGTCGTTGCGTCCGGTGCCCGGGTCGCCGCGGTTGCTCACCGCGGAGCGCGGCGAGCGGCTCGAGCTCTGGACGGAGGCGGTGGGGGACCCGCCCCCCGTGTACGGGGAGCGATGGACGGACGTCGAGGACCGCCGTTTCCGGTTGTTCGATCCGACGCGCTCTAAGCTGGCCGCGGCAGTGGTCAAAGGTTGGTCGGGCGACCTCCCCGCCCCGGGGGAGCGGTGGCTCTATCTCGGAGCCGCGACCGGGACCACCGCGTCCCACCTCGCGGACCTGGTCGGACCCGAGGGTCGGGTCTACACGGTCGAGCGCAGCGTTCGGCCGTTCGCACGACTGCTCGCTCTCGCGGAACGCTGGCCGAACCTTCGTCCGATCCTGGCCGACGCCCGAGACCCGGTCGCGTATCTCCCGCTGGTGCCCCCGGTGGACGGAGTCTACGCGGACATCGCGCAGGCGGACCAGCTGGAGATCGTCATTCGCAACTCGGAATTGCTGCTTCGGGGGGAGGGCGCCCGGGTGCTGCTCGCGCTCAAGACGGCGAGCATGGGGCGGCATCGCTCCGCCACCGGACACCGGGAATCCGCCGAAGGGATGCTCTCGAACTCCGTCGCGCTCTACCCTTCGGTCCCGCTCGACCCGTTCCACCGGGGGCATTTCATGCTCGGCGGTCGCTGGGGCCGCTCGTCCAAGCTCCCGGTCCGGAAAGGACCCGGAACTACGACGCCGCGCGAGCGCCGCCGCGCGCGACGAGCACGGTGACCACGTCTTCGTCCGCGAGGATGTGGTCCCGTCCCACGGTCTGACCCGGGAACCGCGCGCTTTCGCCCCAGATCTGCGCGGCCTTGAACGAGTTCCGGAGGTCGCCGGGCAAGCGGCGCAACAATTCCGCGACGGAATCGCCCGACCGCAGGATCACGGGTTCTTCCCGGTCGGCGGGACGGCCCGGGGGCTTCACGTAGATCCGGATGAACTTGAGTGTCGAACCGATGCGGTCGACCAGCGTGTCGAGGCCCTCGCCCGTTCGGGCGGAGATGAAGAGCGCCTCGTACGGCCGCAGGGAAGCGGCGAGCTGGATCCGTTGCTTCGCGTCCAGAAGTTCCGACTTGTTGACACCGAGGATCGCCAGAATGTAGACGCGATTGCCGGCGAGCACGTCGATGAGCTCGTCCGCGGTGGCGTCCTGGCGAAAGACGATCGACCCGTTGTGAAAGCCGAACTCGCGGGCGATCTGCGCCGCTCCCCCGCCCGCGAGGTGCGTGAGCCGGACCGTGCTCGAGACCGTGAGCCCACCCCGGTCGGAATGGTGGACGACAATGCGCGGGGGCCGCTGGTTGATACGAACACCGGCTCCCTCGAGCTCGGCGGTGAGCGCCCGGATGTTCGAGTGTTCCGGGTCGACCAGGAAGAGGACGAGGTCGGTCGACCGCACGACCGAGATGACCTCGCGGCCGCGCCCCTTCCCCTTCGACGCGCCCGGGATGAGCCCGGGCATGTCGAGGATCTGGATCGATGCTCCCCCCCAGCGGAGCATCCCGGGAATGATCGAGACGGTCGTGAAATCGTACGCGGCGGTTTGGCTGTCCGCGGCCGTCAACCGGTTGAGGAGCGTGGACTTCCCAACCGAGGGATACCCGACGAGACCGACCGTGGCGTTGCCGCTCTTCCGAACGGAGTAACCGAGACCGCCGCCCTTTCCCTTCGCGCGCGTCTCGCGCTCGAGCCGAAGTACTGCGAGCTTCGCTTTCAGCCGACCGATATGCAACTGGGTCGCCTTGTTGTAGGCGGTGTTCCGGATCTCGTCCTCAACGGCCGTGATCTGCTCTTCGAGCGACGACATTCTCTTCGGAGCGGGCCCCGACTCTCGGGGGCGTCCCGGCTACTTGAGAGTGACGCGGAGCCTCACCGTCCACCTTCCATGGACGTCGGGAGGTCCAAACCGTGCGCTCCCTCGTCGCACGCACGCTCATGCTCCCGTCGTGTGCCCCCCTCACCGACTGTGGCTCGGTCTGGCGTCTTGCCCGCCACTCTCGGCCCGACCCTCGGTTTGACGGGACCGCCGCGTTCCGGGATCGGCTCGCGTCGGCGCTCCGTGTGGCCCACGGACTCGGGGTTGAGTTCGATGTTCGGCTTTCTTCGGGGCCGGACGCCCCGGTCTCGCTGGGTTGTTCCACTCCCGCCGGTGCCCGGTGGGTCACCCGAATCCTTGCGAGCGCGTACGACCGCTCCGCGTGGGTCCGTGGAGCCGAGCTTCCTTCCCCGCTCACCCCCTGTCCCCTCTGGGGGCGGAGGGCGCGAAAGTGGCCCGAACCATTGCAGGACCCGGTCGATGGCGCCTCGACGATCGACCGCCTCCGCCTCGGATTGGACGCAATGCCGCGCGGAGTCTCGGTCCGCTGGTCGTTCTCGCCTTCACCGGTTGTTTGGGGGCCGGGCCGTGAACGAGACGAGGTCCACGAGCGAAACGTATCGTTCCGCGGGGGTCGAGGTCCCCCCCGGGCGAACGCACGGTCCGGGCGGGTCGACCCGCCGGACCCGGTGACGGGCCCCCCGGCATTCTGGAGATCCTCGCTGCGAGTGAATCTCGACGCACGAGATCGCGAGGGCCGAGGCATCGACGACGTGCAGAGGGCGATGGAATCGCTCCTGCGTTCGAGGAGCGGTAACGGGATTCGCGTTGCCCGCCCCCGGCTTCTCGCCCTGCGGTTCGCGCCGTGGTTCGAGGTCACCGAGGACGAGCTCACCGGCATTCTCCCGGGCGAGTTCAGCGGGAGGGAGGCGACACCGGTCCGGGCCGAGGAAGGGTTCCCGGTCCTTTCGCTCGGCCGGACGTCGACCGGCCGCATTGTCGGGCCGCCGGTCGAAGCCGACCAGGGGCGTCACTTGGCCGTCCTCGGCGAAACAGGAATGGGAAAGAGTTCGACGCTCGTGACCGTGGCGCTGCGAGCGTCGGCCCTGTGGTGCGTGATCCTCCTCGACCCGCTCGGCGAAACCGCTTCCGCGTTCGTCGCCGGGCTCGGCGCACGGAGCCGTTCCCGTCTGACCGTGATCTCTCCGCGGGCGGCGAGCTGTGCCATCAATGCACTCGAAGGCGCGGGCATCGCGGCGGACGACCCGGTGCGGGGTGACCGTCGGCTCAACGACCTCGTCCATGCACTGCGCCGAGTCCGCTCGGGGCGGTATTCCGACGCGAGCTACTGGGGACCGCGGCTCGAGGAGATGCTCACCCGGGCGGTGAGCGCCGCGGCGGGGATGCCGGGCGGAACGCTCGAGGACGCGCATACTTTGCTCGCTACCGGAGGGAGGACCCGTCAGGTAGTCCCACCGTCCGCCCAAGACGATGTTCGGTCGCTCGCGGATCGGGTTCGCGCCCGACCGGATGACGCCGAGGGCGCGCGCCGCCTCTTGTACGAGGTTGTGCGTAGCCCGGTGCTCGCTCGGTTGCTCTGTGCGCGGGTTCCCGACCTTCATGTGAGCGACCTGGTCGTTCCCGGTCGCATTGTCGTGGTCTCGGGAGACGCCTCCGTGGTGGGGGAGACCGTGGCGCGCTACCTGCTCTCGGTCTACTTGGCCCTGGTGTGGTCGGAGCTCCTCGGTCGGACGTCGAACGCGAAGACGTTCGTGGTGCTCGACGAGTCCCAGTGGTTCTCGCACGAGAGCCTCGCGGAGATGCTCCGGCTGGCCCGGCGCCGGAACGTCCACGTGGTCCTCGCAACGCAGACCGTGGGGTCGCTTCCCGAATCCGTGGCCGATGCCGTGTGGACGAACGTCTCCGATTTCGTGGCGTTTCGAGGGTCCCCCGAGGAGGCTCGGGAACTTTCCCGAGCGGCGCCCGGCGTTTCCGTCGAAGCCGTGCTCTCCCTCCCGCGGGGCCATGCCGCCGTCCTGCTCGGAAAGGGAAATTCGGTGAGCTGGGTCCGAACGGCCGGCCGACCGCCTCCACCGACCGACCGGCTGATTGCGAAGCCCCGCACGGGCGACGAGTCCGCCGCTTCCGACGTGGTGCTGCCGCTCCCTTCAGCTACGAGTAGCGTTGGGGAGGTTCTTGAGTGGATACGTGAAAGGTCCCGGAGCGTGCCGTCCGAGGGACTGCTCCGAGTTGAGCTCGACGAGCTCCGAAAAGCGGTCGACCCGACGGGTCGAGCGGTCCGTGCCGCCGGTTCCATCCTGGGGCGGGCGGGAGCCATCGTCGGAAACGACCGGACGGGTTCCGGCACCACGTGGGTCATCGACCCGAGGCAGGTTCCGGGCGGACCGGATTGAACGCCAACGCGCTTTCGAAGGCTCGACTTCCGAGGGCGTGCGACGCGCGCCGGCCCCTCTTCACGAGGGAGGCGGCCGATGCACGACGGTCGAAACGGGGAGGCGGACATTCCAGCGAAGCCCTCTTAGGGACGGAGCGGCTCGTTCTGTCGATGGAAACTCCGCCCGTGTCGCCCGCGGCGACCCCGGCGACGGACGGGTTGCTGGTCCCCGCCACCGTCCTCGAGCGATGCACGACCGGCATCGAGGGACTCGACAGCATTCTCGAAGGCGGGATCCCCCGGGGGAACATGGTCCTCGTGGCGGGCAGCGTCGGCACGGGAAAGACCACGCTCTGCCTTGAGTTCCTGGTCCACGGCGCCGAACGGGGCGAGCGCTCGCTCTTCCTCTCGGTCACGGAAGCTTCGCAGAAACTCAAGCAGAACCTTTCCACCTTCGAGTTCTTCCACACCGACCTCGTCGACAACGGCTCTCTCGTCTTCGTCGACCTGCCGCAGATCTACGACCGCCTCGGGCTGGGTCGGGAAGAACTGACCAGCGAGGAGATCGGCATCCTCCTCCGGTCGATCCGGGACCTCGTTCGTTCGCTCGGGATCCGTCGTCTCGTTCTCGATAGCCTCACCTCGGTCTGCTACCGGATCCACCGCGATGAACAGATCCGGGACTTCATGCTCCGTCTCGGCCAGGAGCTCAACGAGGTCGGCTGCACGTCGCTGCTCGTTTCGGAGATCGGCCCGAACCCGGGCCGCTACTCTCTGCACGGCGTCGAGGAGGCGATCGTCGACGGCGTGATCCTCCTCTCGAACGCCCGGCGCATGGGCGACATCCTCCGCGTGCTGCAGATCGTCAAGATGCGGGGCACGGCGCATTCGCACGCCCAGTTCGTGATCGAGCTCACTCCGATCGGCCTCTTGATGGCGCCGCACCTGAAAGGCGGCCGCGAGGGAGGCAGCTAGTCCGTGCCCCAGGTCGACATCGGCGAACGGTTGCGCGCCCTGCCGAGCGGAAGCGCGGTCGCCCTGAAGCTCGACCCGCGCGAGTACGCCGACCACTACTTCGCGGTGCTCAACGCGACCCTGCGGGACGTCGGCAGCGAGACCAACGCTCACACGATCTACCTGACGGTCACCAACCCGGCCGCGTTCGTCTGGACGCTCGCCCAGGCGCTCGATGTCCCCGTCGACCGGATCTCGTTCGTGGATGCGATCAGCCACATCATGATGAACTACGCGAACCCGCTCCCGAACGCGACCTACGTCGAGAGCCCGCGGGCCCTCGAGGAGATCATGTTGCGGATCGAGTTCTTGCTGAAGAAGTTCCCGCATCCGCGGTCGATCGTCGTGGTCGACAGCGTGAACTCGCTCGCGATCCACAACAAGCCCGAGCTGCTTTCCGAATTCTTCCACATCCTGCTCAACAACTTGAAGGCCCGCGGAGTGCTCACGCTCGTCCTCGAGACCTCCGAGGAAGAGACCACCGGGATCGAACAGATGCTCAATCTCGTCGTCGACGAAACGATCGACGTCGCGAGGGTGGGGCACTAGTCGTGACGGACACGCAGCGCGTCTTCGGCATCCCCGAGATCGACCAGCCGGTATGGACGGCGCTTCCGCCCGGTTGGCTCTCCGTGCTCTCGGGTACCTCGGGCTCGGGGGCCCCGCTGCTCGCGAAACAGTTCGCCCATGCGGGCGTCGGCGACGTGCCGGTGCTCTTCTACACGACCTACGAGCGGACGGAGGACGTCCGCAAGGCGTTCGACGACTTCGGCTGGGACCCCGGCGAGATCAAGATCGTGAACCTGGCGGACGAGTACTTCGAGCGCGTGCTGGTGCGTGGTCTCGAGGTTGCCACGGCGCGGGAGGGCGGGATCTCCCTCAACGACCTCGCGAATTCGAGGACCGAGGACCGCGCCCTGACGCCCTTCAGCCTCACGAACCGGATGCTCTCCGACCTCGCGAAGATGGACTCGCCGTTCCGGATGGTCGTCGATTCGGTCGACTTCTTCCTCGAGGTGATGGAGCCGCACGAGCTCACCACGGTCGCCCGTCAGATCCGTCACCGTTGCCAGACGATCGGGGGGCACGCCCTCCTCACGGCGCACCAGGTCGCTCACGACCGTTCCGTCTTCGGCCTTCTCCAGGACCTCGCCGACCTCGTCCTCGACCTGCGGGCGGAGCCGACGGGCGACCACTACGAGCACACGCTTTCGCTCGAGAAGGTCGCGAACCGGCCGGACCTCACCCACATCTGGAAGGCCGAGCTCGGCGAGAGCGGCTGGCACGTTGGAGAGGGCTCGGGCGGCGCGCGATAGCGGCCTACCCGGCCGTTAGCTAACCTTTATCGGCGCATCGGGCTGATTCGGTCGGGGTCGAGATACCGTGGAAGACGTCGTCATCCGCACGCTCGAAAAGGTGGAGCTCCGGGACCCGATCCTCATCGAAGGACTCCCGGGCGTCGGCAACGTCGGGAAGCTCGCGGCCGACTACCTTCGCGACCAGCTGAAGGCGAAGCCGCTCGCCACGATCTACTCGAAGTTCTTCCCGCCGCAGGTCTACGTGAGCGAGGACGGGATCATTCGCCTCGTTTCGAACGACCTCTTCTATTGGAAGTGCACGCCGCCCGCGACGCGCGACATCCTCGTGCTCGGGGGCGACTACCAGGGGATCAGTCCGGAAGGACAGTACGAGATCACCCAGCGGGTCCTCGACTATTGCCACGGGCTCGGGGTCCGCGAGGTCTTCACGCTCGCGGGATTCGCCCAGGGACGCGTGGTCGATGAGCCGCGGGTCCTCGGCGCCGCGACCAACGCGGAGCAGGTCGAGGCAATGAAGAAGTTCGGGGTGGTGTTCTCCCGGAACGACCCCGGTGGGGGTCTCATCGGCGCGAGCGGGCTCTTCCTCGGGCTCGGTCGCCTCTTCGGCATGGAAGGCGTCTGCCTGATGGGCGAAACGAGCGGGTACTTCGTCGACCCCCGCAGCGCGGAGTCCGTGCTCAAGGTCCTCGCGAAGGTCCTGCGCGTCGAGATCGATTTCACCGCCCTCGAAACGAAGGCGCACGAGGTCGACCGGATCGCCCAGAAGATCCACGAGGCGGAGTCGCGCTCGACCGAGGGTGCTCCGGCGGCCGGACCCACTCCGCGCGAGGACCTCGGGTACATCGGCTGAACGGTCGGTCGATGACCGAACCGGCCCTCGGCTCGGCGTCGGCGCGGGAAGATCGCCGGGCCCGGATCCGCGAACTCCTGCGCCAGCGCTCGGACGCGGACGGGTTCCTTCCGTTCGACCGATTCATGGAGGTCGCCCTCTACGCGGACGGGGCGGGCTTCTACGCCCGTGAGGAGTCGCCGTTCGGCAAGGAAGGGGATTTCTACACGGCCGCCCACGCGAGCCCGCTCTTCGGCCGGACCATCGCCGAACGGGTCCGCGCCGTCGTCCTATCGGATCCGGGGGGGGCCTCGTTCCGAGTTATGGAGGTCGGGCCCGGCGACGGTGCTCTCGGCGAAGAGATCGTTCGAGGTCTGGCGAGCGAACCGTCGGTACAGGACCGAGTCGAGTACGTGCTCGTCGAACGCTCCTCGACGCTGCTCTCGCGGGCGCTCGAGCGGGTGCCGGCCGCCGGTCGGGAGGTCGGGATCCCCGTGGTCGCCGCGGCCGGCATCGGCGCCGACGGGCCCTTCCGCGGCGTGGTGGTGGCGAACGAACTGCTCGACGCGCAACCGGCGCGTCGTCTCGTCTGGAACGGCGAACGGTGGGAGGAGGGCGGCCTCCGGTGGGACGGTTCGGGGTTCGTTCCCGCCACGGCCCCCCTTGCGCAGCCGGTGCCGCCGCCCGACCTGCCCCGCCCCTCGACACCGGGAGCGGTGCTCGAGGTCGCACCGATGGCCGAGGCGATCGTTCGGGAAGTGGCGGACCACCTCGTGTCCGGGCTCCTCATGGTCCTCGACTACGGAATGGAAGAGACCGAACTACTGGCGGGCCATCCGGCGGGCACCTTGGCGGCGCTGCGACGCCACCGCGCCGTCGAGGACCCGACGAGCGCTCCGGGCGAAACGGACCTCTCGGTCTTCGTCAATTTCACCCGCCTTCGAGCGGTCGCCGGGTCGTCCGGCCTCGTGGAGCTGGCGGTTCGCCGACAGGCGGAAGCGCTCGGCGTCTGGGGATTTCCCCGCTTGCTCGAGGACGCGATCCGTCGCTCGGCGAGCGCCGAGGAGGAGGTGCGGGTACGACTGGCGGCGAAGAACCTGCTCTTCGGATTCGACCGTTTCTACGCGTTCGAGTTCACCCCGCCCGCGAGCGCGGGCCGCCGCTCCGGCTTCACGTAACGGGTCGGGTCGGCGAGCTTTCGAGCGCCTCCACCACCTTCGCCTCCACGAGGAGACGGGCGGTCTCGGGAGGCAGGGAGAGGATGTCGTCCGCCTTCAGGTCGATCGTTTCCGCACCGACCTCGATCGGACGAGAGTCCTTCAGGACGCGAACGTAGACGAGCGCGGGGCGTGCGCGTCCGGCGGCGGGCGGCGAGGAGGAACGGGGGGAAGCGGGGGACACCGCCGACGGCGCGGTTTCGGGCGCGCGAGCGGAGGAGCCCACCGAGGGCCCCGGGGTCGGCTCGATGTACGCCGCCGCCGACCTTCGGTATTCGACCAGGACCCCGAGAAGCTGGTCGAACATCGCCCGCTCCTCGGGGATCGCGTTCGGAAGGTCGCGGCTACCGCCGATGCTCGCCTGGAACGCCCCGTTCAGGACCTTCTGGACCCGGCCCTCCACGATATCGCGCGCGACCTGGATGGCGCGCTGGTAGGTCTGGCGCGAGATGTCGCCCTTGCGGCCGGACGGGTTCTCCCGGAGCTCGCTCTCGTACGACCGACGCAGGTCGGCGAGATAGGCCGTGGTGAGGGTGTAGAAATCGGGCGGCAGCTTCGCGAGCCCTCGGACGGCGAGCTCGTTGCGTCGCCATTCGAGTAGCTGGGTGAAGTGGTCGGGCATCGGAACTCGGGGGAACGGTCCGAGAACCGAAGGACTATACGATATGTGCGGTCTCCTACGGGCCTCCGACCACCGTCCGGTGGGCGGCCGGGAGCGGGATTCGGTGTCGGTCGGTCGGGACCCGGTCGCGCTGTTCGAGGGCTTCTGGGAGCTCTGGTCCCGATTCCTGCAGGAGAGCCGGGCACCGGGAACCGTGGTCGTGGTCGAGGGAGAACGAGATCGCCGCGCCCTGCGTCGTTTGGGCGTGAAGGGCGCGATCGTCCTCGTCCATCGGGGTCGGACCATCTCCGAGACCGCGAACGTGCTTTCGTCGACCGCGCGGCACGTGATCATCCTCACCGACTGGGACACGGAGGGGGGGCACCTCGCCCAGCGCCTCCGCGAGTTCCTGGGGGGCGGCCGGCCCGGTCCGGACCTCGAGTACCGTCGGCGACTCGCCCGGATCCTGCGCGGCGAGCTCGTACACGTCGAGGGACTCTACGGTTGGGCGACGCGCACGGGAGAGAAGGCGAACCGCTCGGTCGCGACCCTGCTCGAGGACGCGGACGAGAACGGGCCTACGGAATGACCTTCGTCTGGGTCCGTCGGGTCTCGCGGCGGTTCTGGGCCCGCGAGGGTCGGAAGCGTTCGGCGCCCTTGCCCTTCCAGCGGAGTCCCCGGCCCTCGGTCCCGGCGCTCGTCAGCCCGCGATAGACCCGTCCTTTGTGCACGGGCGCAGCGATCCAGGAGATCTTGGGGTCTGCGAGGATCTCGGGGTGGTCGGGGTCGACCAGGATGATCTCGAAGAACTTCTGCTTCCCGTCCTCACCGACCCAGTAGGAGTTCAGGACCTCGAGGTTCGGGTAATGCTTCTGCGCCCGCTCTTCGGCGATCCGTCGAAGGCTTTTCGCGAGCGTCATGCGAAGGATACCCTTGTGCTTCGGGCGCCGCCCCGCGATGATGGCCCGCTTCCGCTGACCGCCGCGGCGAACCCGCACGCGGACCACGACGAAGCCCCCCTTCGCACGGAACCCCACCGCCCGGGCGCGGTCGAGGCGCGTCGGGTGCTCGATCCGGGTGACGGTGTGTTCCCGGCGCCAGGTGAGAAGACGCTCGTGCCGCAGCACCGAACCCTCCTCCCCGAGGGTCTGCTGGAACGACCGGGCCATGTGCCGGTACGCCGAGGTCGCCATGGAACGCGGCGCGGGGACCCCGGTCCCAATTATAAAGCTGCCGTTGGGCCCGGCCCGTCAGGCGGAGCCGTTCTTGGACGGCCCACTCCACGGGAGGCGGGATTCCGTCGGTCGCACCACTTTCGCCGTCGCGTGACTTTCGGTCGCGATGGCGCGCTCGAGATGGCTCGAAATCTCGCGCACCAGCCGGTCCATGCGGGCCCGTTGTTCTACGGGAACCTCGGTCGGCGCCTGCCAGACGAGCGCCGCCCCTCCGCTGGTCGGGTAAAATCGGAACTCGAGGGCCGCGGCCGCCGGCGGAACGGCCGGGTTCATCCGCTCGAGTCGGCCCTTGACCCAGCTTTCCATCGGCTCCGCGGTCTCCGACCGTTCGACCGTGTATCCGATCGTGGCAAGATAGTCGGCGAGGTAGGCCGCGAACCGCTCGCGACCGATCCCGCGGACCCTCAGCCAATCGCCATTACCTTCGCCCATGCTCCTTGCGGTCCAATGCACGCCCGTAGCTCTTGAAGAGCCCGAGCATCATCCGCAGCTCCGCCTCGGAAGGCGTCGCGCGTCCGATTACACGACGAAACAGGAGGATTAAACCCCGTCGTTTGTGCGCGGGGTATCCGGTGCGGGCGAGGAGTTCGCCCAGTCGCTCGAGAAACAGCTCCTTTTCGGGCCCGTTCAGTTCGATGACCTCGGGGGCGGGCGTGCTCTCCGGGTCGTCCGGACCGCGGGCCCGGTGGACCGCGTAGAGGACGATCGCCACCGCGTGCGATAGATTGAGGGTCGGGAACTCCCGACGGGCCGGGATGTGGACGAGAAGGTCGCAGCGCAGCAGCTCTTCGCGCGAGAGCCCGTTGTCCTCGGGCCCGAAGACGACCGCGACCCGTCCCTCGAGCGTGCGGATCACCTCGCCGAGACGTTCCGGGCTCACCGAGCGGCGCAGGTAGGCGTTCGACCGGCCGGTCGACATGTCGGTCGTGCCGATGACGAAGTCCGCGTCGCGGACCGCTTCCTCGAAGGTGCGGGCCCGCACGGCGGTCCGGAGGATCGGGAGCCCGCCCATCGCGCGCCGGCGGGCTTCGGTGCCCACGCGGGCGCGCGAAGCCACGAGCACGAGACGCTCCGCCCCAAAGTTGCGAGCGAGACGGGCCACCGCGCCCACGTTGCCGTCCTCTTTGGGCCGAACGAGGACCACGTCGACGTGCGAGGTCACCCGGAGGCCCCCTCCGCGAACAGGCGACGGACCATCCAATCGGGGTCGAAGACCAGGAGGTCGGCATATCCCTGTCCGGTCCCGACGAAGAGGATCGGCTTCTTCGTGACGAACGTTGCGCTCAACGCCGCGCCCCCCTTCGCATCCGCGTCCAACTTGTTCAGGATGAGTCCGTCGACCCGGACGGCCGCATCGAAAAGCTTCGCCTGTTCGATGACGTCGTTCCCGCTCAGCGCGTCCCCGACGAACAGGGTCAGCGAGGGGGCGACCACCCGCCGGATCTTCTTCGCCTCCTCGATCAGGTTCTCGTTGGTGTGCTGCCGGCCGGCGGTATCGACAAGCACGACGTCCAGCTTCTTTGCGCGGGCGTGCTCGACCGCATCGTAGGCCACGGCTGCCGGGTCGCTCCCCTCCTGCTGGCGCACCACACGGACCCCAAGTCGTTCGCCGTGGACCAGCAGCTGCTCGATCGCGCCCGCACGGAACGTGTCTCCGGCAGCGATGACGCTCGTGAGCCCCTGCGCCCGAAGCCAGCCCGCCATCTTGGCGACCGTGGTGGTCTTGCCGGAGCCGTTGACCCCGACGAACATGATCACGTACGGCTTCGGGGTATGCTCGCGAATCGTCTTCGCGAGGTCGATCGGAGGCCGGGCGAGGATGGTCCGGCAGGAGCGCTCAAGGCACGTGCGGATGGCGTCCTCCGCCTCCACACCGAAGCGGAGCTTCTTTCCCGCGAGCTCGCGCCGGAGGTCCTTTCGGAGGCGGACGATGACCGGGACGGCCACGTCGGATTCGAGCAGCACGATCTCGAGGTCATCAAGGACATCGTCAATCGTTCCCTCCTTGAGGCGGCGTCCGAGGAACCCTTCGGTGAACATGCCCTCGTCCGCCGGCACCGAGCTCGGTCGTGGGGGCTGCGCGGGCGACGCGGGCGAACTCTTCGCGGAAGCGGCCGTGGATTCGGCGGGAGTGGGACTTCGGGGCGCCTCCGTCGAGGACGCCGGAGCGGCCTCCTCCGAGCGGCGCAGCCGTGCCTTAAGCGCCGCCCACATCGGTCGCCGCGCTCTCCCGGGCGATCGCGTCAAGCCGGTTCGATAGCGCCTGGATGCGTTCGTCGAGGGACCCCATCTGCCCTTCGAGGTCCCGCAACGCCTGGTCGATGCGGACCGACCGTTCGGCGAGCAGCTCGACCACCTTGGGCCGCTCCATCTCGACGACGATACCCGACCCCACACCCACGAGCACCGGCGCGTCGCGGTCTACTGAGCCTCGCACGAACGTCTCCCCGCCGAGCGGAAGGAGCATCTCCGCGCCCGCGGGAGCGCGGTCGACCCCCTCGAGGCTCTCGCGGGCCCGGCCGTGGTCCTGGCGGGAGGCGCTGAGGATCTGGTGCTGCTGGAGAAGGGCGTTCAGCTGGTTGCGATACGCCTCGAGTCGCAGGAGGTCCTCCTGGACCTGTTGCTCGGTCGGAGGTGCCGCCGGGGTGCTCATGCCGCGTTGACCTCGCCGACCGAGACGATCCGGATCATGTGGCGCTTCACGTGGTGGCAACCCCCGATTTCGGAGAGCGCCCACTCCCGCGCAACCTCGGCCGACTCGGCGTCGTGGGTCTTCGTGAACGGCTGCCAGTAGCCGCGACGAGCGTAGAACGACCCCTGGACCTTGAACGCCGGCATTGGAATCTCCACCGCGGGCCGGCGCCACCCGGGCGGGCTTCTTAAACCTGCCTCCCCGAGGGGGGTGCCGGGGGGCGACTTCCGGCTGGGGTGTCGGGATGAATTCCCTCGGCGTTCACGAGGGCGGGCGCGGACGGTCTATTTCTCCGGTTCGTCGTGCGTCCGATTGGATTCGAACTTCGCGCGTTCCCGATACCAGCGGAGCTGTCGCTCGAGCAGGCCCCGGTTCGAAGGACCGGAGGCGGCGGGTGGAGTCGCGGGCGTCGGAGTCTCCGACGGAGGGAGAGCTCTCGCCGGGGCCACCGAGGCGCGGGGAGACTCGATCTCCAACTGACGCTGGGTCACGAGACGAGGGCTTCCACGCTCCTCCATCGCTCCTCCACTTCCGCGTCGCTCAGACCCACCGTCGGGGAGAAAAGCACGCGGTCTCCCCACCGGGCGCGAAACTCGGGGTACTGCTCCACGGTGATCGGAAGGACGACACCGTCCGCGTGCGAGTCCTGCGCGAGCTCGCCCACCACGGGTGCCCATGATTCGACCTCGGGCGCCGCGGGCGCCACCCGGACGCTCGGGTCGAAACGGGCGAGGATCTCCCGGGCGTACGATTCGCCCGCGGGCAGGACGACGAGCGCGACCCGGCAACCCCGCTTCATCATGAGGAAGCTTCCGAGCCCGCCCCGGGGACCGTCGACGAGGGCGACCAACCGGCCCGCGACCCCGAGCGGCAGCCCACCGGGCCCCGGGAGCCGGTCGAACGATAGGTACGTGCGCGGGCCCCGCACTTCCACGAACAGTTCGACGTCGGGACGCTCGAGGTCGACGTGCAGGTGTCGATCGGCGAACCGATCGAGCACAGCCCCTCCGAGGTCCCCCGCGAGCTGTTGGCTCGTGAACGGGTGTTGCCCAGTCCGTCGGGCGCGCACGGCGAAGCTCGCTCCCTCGGGCAGCCGGGGGCCGGCCAGGTCGAGAAGTCGGGCGGTGATGACCGCGGGCTCGCTCTCCACTTCGTGGACAACACTCACCGAGGTCACCCCGAACACCCGACGCAGCAGTTTCGCCCCGCGCTCGGCGTCGTCCGTTTCCACGTAGAGATGTCCGCGGTCGGAGCGGATACGACCCGGCAGTCCCTCGCGGACGAACTGGTCGAGGATGTTGCGACGCAAGGTCCGTTCAAACTCCCTGCGAACGGGAGGGGATTTCAGGGCGAGCTCCCCGTACCGGACCAGAAGGAGCGCCACCATCGAGAAGGGTTAAGACGAGGCGACCGCTAAAGCGCTTCTCGCCGGGTGGGTTCGTGGCAACGTCAGTTTCCCTCCCGTCATCGTCCGTGGACCCGTGGGGACCCTTCCTCGAAGCGGTCCTGGACGGGATGGCCATTGCCGGCGAGAGGGTCGGCGTCCCGTTGCCCCGGGAGCTGGTCTTCTCCCAACTCAGCTTGGACGAAGGACCCGAGGGCGAAATGGCCTTCCCGTGCCACCGCGCGGCGCAGGCTGCGAAGCGCGCGCCCGACGACCTCGCGCGTGCGATGGCCGCGGGGTTTCCTCCGTCCGCTCGGATCCGCACCGCCTCGGCGAAAGGCGCCTACGTGAACTTCCGAGTCGACCCGCTCGCCCTCACCCAAGCGACCCTCGAGCTGGTCCTTTCGCGCGGAAATCGCTACGGCCACGGCGAACCCGCCGGGCCGCCTGCCGTGGTGGAGCATACCAGCGCGAATCCGACGGGTCCGTTCCATATCGGTCGGGTGCGCAACGGCATCATCGGGGACACCTTCGCTCGGGTCCTGCGCGCATCGGGGACGCCGGTGACGACGCAGTACTACGTGGACGACATGGGCCGCCAGGCGGCGATGATCACGTGGATCTGGTCGAAGCCGCGGGAGAGCTGGCCCGAACCGATCCGCAAGGCCCTCGACGGGGAAGAGGCGCCGGGGGAGAAGGCCGACCGGCATTGGGGACGACCGTACCCGGCCGTCAGCGCCTACCTCAAAGAACACGAGGACGCGCGCGAGGAGGTCGCGAAGCTCGTCCAAACGATCGAGTCCGGCGTCGTCCCTCCGGAGCACCGGCAGCTCGCCGAGAAGATCCTCGCCGGGATGCTCGAATCGCTCGGGCGGTTGCGCATCGGTTTTGACGAGTTCGTTTGGGAGTCGGATTTCGTTCGGGACGGCTCGGTGGACCGGGTGCTCGAGCGGCTCAAAGCGGCTCCGCAGGCCATCCGGGAATCGAACGGAGCTTGGGCGACCGATGCGAGCAAGTACGGCCTACCGAAGGAGTCGACCCACCTCGTCTTCCAGCGAGCGAACGGGACGAGCCTCTACATCACCCGCGACATCGCCTATCATCTTTCGAAATTCTCCCGGTTCGCACGGGTGATCGATGTCCTGGGCCAGGACCACCAGCTGCACGCCCGGTGCCTCAACGCGTTGCTCACCGAGATCGCCGAACCCCGGCGGCCCGAGTTCGTGATCTACCAGGACATCACGGTGCCGGAGGGCGGGCGAATGTCGACGCGCGGAGGGTCGGCGGTCTGGCTCGACAACCTTCTTTCCGAAGCCGTCGAGCGGGCGCACCGGGAGGTGCTCGCCCGACGAGAGGACCTCGCGGACGCGGACGTCGATCGGATCGCGGAGGCGGTCGCCACCGGCGCCGTTCGGTATCACATCGTGCGCTCGGCCCCCGATAAGCCGGTCGTCTTCCGGTGGGAGGACGCCCTTTCGTTCGAGGGGCGGAGCGGCCCCTTCCTGCAATACTCGTACGCGCGCGCCTCGAGCGTCTTGCGCAAGGGAGCGGCGACCGAGCCGCCGTACCCGTTCGACGCCGCCCGGCTCACGGACGCCGACGAAACCGCGCTCGTGAGGGTCATCGCCCGCCTTCCGCGGACGGTCGCCTACGCGGCCCGCACCGGGCACGTCCACGCGCTCGCCGGCTACGCCCACGAGCTCGCGGACCAGTTCAACCGGTTCTACCACGC